>Ga0207906_1000428_pt1 | contig 16789 bp, 14 predicted proteins | sample LinPmetageLP37_FD_184050 | JGI IMG/M metagenome (GOLD analysis project Ga0207906, IMG submission 184050) | Marine viral communities from the Pacific Ocean - LP-37 (SPAdes) | ecosystem: Environmental > Aquatic > Marine > Oceanic | place: Pacific Ocean | collected 2010-06-16 | reverse complement strand
AAAGAATTTAGTATCGAGAAGTCTTTTATGCTAAGGAATTTACTTGTTTTCGATACACCAAATCACAGATTTGGCACTCTAACTGACATAAATTCCTTATCCATTATTCACGTTAAATACCTTTTATATGAATCGTTTCTTTGTATTACTCCTTTTATTAAGCTCATTTTTGTGTTTTTCTCAAGAAGATGGCTGGCAAATTTCAACTACAACTCATACAAATTATACCGGAATAGTGGTAGCCAATGGTAGAATTGGCATATTGCCTTCAGAAAATCCCTTCCAGGTAAAACAGATTATTTTAAACAATGTTTATGATAAAGAATCACCTCTGGGTGTGAGTAGAATTCTTGAAGGCATGAATTTTGGAAACCTAAATGTGTTTATTGATGGGGAGCTTATCACTGAAAAAAACATTGACAATTGGAAACAGACTTTGAATATGAAAAACGGGAGTTTTACAACCACCTTTTCGTTTAAAGATAAAGCCAATATAACCTATACCATTTATGCTTTACGGAATGTGCCTTATACTGGTTATATTGATATTTCCATTGAGGCCAAACAAAATATTGATGTAAAATGCACAGGTAAAATTGAAACTTTAAAAGAATATCAAAACCCGTTGAGCACTTTTCATATTTTAAAAGACAATGAAACAACCATGCCCATTTTACAAACGGTTGCCAAAAGCAGATTGGGCAGGCAAACCGTGGCGACTTCAGCGACATTTATTTGGCATGATATCAATTCCGGAAGAGCGGAACAACGCCCAAAATTAGCATACCATAAAGTATCAGAATATAACAACCAACTATCCTTTGAAAAGCAAATAAAATCCGGAACAAAATTGAATTTTGCTTGGACTGCTGCACAATGCACCACGCAAGACTTTGCTGACCCTCAAAATGAATCTGAGCGCTTTGTGATATTTAATTTATTAACGCCTAAAAAAGATTTATTAAATCTGCATAACACACTTTGGAACACACTTTGGGAAGGCGATATCATTATTGAAGGTGATTTACAATCACAGCAAGATGTTCGTTTGGCTTTATATCATTTATATGCCTTCGGACGAGGCGACTCCAACTTAAGTATTGCGCCTATGGGGCTTTCGTCTCAAAATTATAACGGGCATATTTTTTGGGATACCGAACTTTGGATGTATCCACCGTTATTACTTCTAAATCAAGATATAGCTCGATCCTTGGTAAATTATCGTTCAGACCGGTTGGAAGTCGCTAAACGAAAAGCCATCAATTTTGGCTATAAAGGCGCCATGTTTCCTTGGGAAAGTGATGATACCGGTGAAGAAGCAACACCTGCCTGGGCTTTAACAGGAACGTTTGAGCACCATATTACCGCTGATGTTGCCATAGCCTTTTGGAATTATTACAGAGTTACAAAAGACAAACTTTGGCTTAAAGAACGTGGTTATCCCATGTTAAAAGCAGTTGCTGATTATTGGGTAAGTCGTTCAACAAAAAATGAGGACGGTTCTTATTCCATAAAAAATGTAGTTGGTGCCAATGAAGATGCGCCCAATGTAGATGATAATGCCTTTACGAATGGTTCTGCTATTACAGCATTGCAATTTGCCATCCTTGCGGCTTATGAATTACGTGTGGAGCCAGATTCTAATTGGAAAACGGTTGCGAATAACATCAAATTATATAAGTTTCCTGACGGCACCACCATGGAACATAGCCAATATGCTGGCGAAAATATTAAACAGGCCGATGTTAATTTATTGGCATTCCCGTTGGGAATTATAAATGATAAAGAAACCATTATAAAAGATTTAAAATATTATGAACCGCGCATAAGAAAAAATGGTCCTACCATGGGAAAATCTGCTTTAGCTACTATTTATGCGCAATTAGGAGATGTTGATAATGCGTATAGGTTGTTCAAAGAAAGTTATGAACCCAATAAACGCCCTCCTTTTGGAGCGCTTTCTGAAACAGCCACCGGTCATGAACCTTATTTTGCAACAGGTGCAGGTGGTATGCTTCAAACTATTTTATTTGGATTTGGAGGATTGCGTCTAACCGATGAAGGTATTATTCAAAAAAAACCGATTTTGCCCAAACCATGGAAATCTTTAACGCTTAAAGGAATAGGCCCTGATAAGAGAACGTATGTTATTAAATAAATTCTTTACATTAATCCTTAATAACACTAGAAAAAATTAAAAGTATTATTAGAAGTGTATTTAGAAAAAAAAATCCTTGAAAACCTTAAAAAAGGAAAACAAGGATTAATTTGGTGCGGGCGGGGAGACTCGAACTCCCACACCGCGAGGCACTAGATCCTAAGTCTAGCGTGTCTACCAATTCCACCACGCCCGCTTAGTCCCGTTATTTATCGGGATGCAAATATAATCAAGATTTTTAAATTGCAAACACATACCCTAAAAAACCTTCAATTTTTATTACTTTTGAATCAAATAAAATTTTATCATGAAAACCATTCAATCTTACATTCAAGAGCATAAAACCAGATTTCTTAATGAACTTATCGAACTCCTTAAAATTCCGTCAATTAGTGCAGATTCTAAATATAAACCTGACGTTTTAAAAACAGCAGAAGTCGTTAAAATAAGTCTTGAAAAAGCAGGATGTGATGCTGTTGAAATTTGTGAGACTGCAGGTAATCCCATAGTTTATGGTGAAAAAATTATAGATTCTAAATTACCAACCATTCTTGTTTATGGACACTATGATGTGCAACCGGCAGACCCTATTGAATTATGGACTTCTCCACCATTTGAGCCAGTCATTAAAAAAACGCAATTACATCCTGAAGGCGCCATTTTTGCCCGTGGTGCGTGTGATGATAAAGGCCAAATGTATATGCATGTAAAGGCGATGGAATTTATGACCTCAACAAATCAATTACCTTGCAATGTTAAGTTTATGATTGAGGGTGAAGAAGAAGTTGGAAGTGTCAACCTATCCAAATTTGTAAAAGCTAATCAAGGTAAACTTAAAAATGATGTCATTTTAATTTCTGATACTGGAATGATTGCCAATGATGTTCCATCCATAACCACGGGCTTACGCGGATTAAGTTATGTAGAGGTTGAAGTAACAGGCCCTAACAGAGATTTACACTCAGGGCTATATGGTGGCGCTGTTGCCAACCCTATCAATGTATTAACCAAAATGATTGCGTCACTTCATGATGAAAATAATCATATTACCATTCCAGGATTTTATGATAAGGTAGAGAACCTTTCAAAAAAAGAACGTGCAGAAATGGCAAAAGCACCTTTCAACATAGAAAACTATAAAAAGGCTTTAAAAATTGAAGATGTTTATGGTGAAACTGGTTACACTACCAATGAGCGCAATTCTATCAGACCAACGTTAGATGTAAACGGTATTTGGGGAGGCTACATTGGTGAGGGTGCAAAAACGGTTATAGCAAGTAAAGCTTTTGCTAAAATTTCCATGCGTTTGGTACCACATCAAAATTGGGAAGAAATCACTGAACTATTCACAAAACATTTTGAAAGTATTGCACCAAAAGGGATTACTGTAAAAGTTACACCTCATCATGGTGGACAAGGTTATGTAACCCCAATAGATAGTATTGGTTACCAAGCAGCTTCAAAAGCCTATCAAAAAACATTTGGAAAAACACCAATCCCACAGCGAAGTGGCGGTAGTATTCCAATAGTTGCTCTATTTGAACAAGAACTAAAAAGCAAAACTATTTTAATGGGATTTGGATTGGATAGTGATGCTATTCACTCGCCAAACGAACATTTTGGTGTTTTCAACTTTTTAAAAGGCATTGAAACCATACCTTATTTTTATAAATATTTTACTGAGCTTTCCAAGTAGATGAAAAACCAACATGCCAACCACCTTTTTGAGCTTTTAGTTGGCACGCTTTTCATAAGCACTTCGGGTGTATTGGGCAAATATATTGATTTACCTATACCGGTAATCATTTGGTACAGAAGCGCTTTAGGAGCCTTGTTCTTATATCTGTTTTGTAGGTATAAAAAATTCAATATCAAAATAAATTCAAAAAAAGACTTTTCTACGGTTTTATTAAGCTCGCTGTTTTTGGGCGTACATTGGATATCCTATTTCTATGCTTTAAAACTTTCCAATGTTGCTTTAGGCATGTTATCACTATTTACATTTCCTGTCATTACTGCATTATTAGAGCCTTTATTTATAAAATCTAAATTAAATGTTATTCATGTTGTTTTAGGACTTATCGTCTTAATTGGTATCTATATACTCGCACCGGAATTCGATTTTGAAAACTCGCATGTAAAAGGTGTATTGCTAGGGTTATTTTCAGCTATTTGTTATGCCTTACGCAACCTCATCTTAAAACAACATATTGGTCAATACAGTGGGACGGCACTTATGATGTATCAAATTTCAATTCTATCAATACTATTACTCCCCTTTATGTTCACAATGGATATTAGCAATATAACCACACAGTTTCCATACGTTATTGCATTAGCATTAATTACTACAGCCATTGGTCACTCCATGTTTATACATAGCTTAAGGTATTTCACAGTGAGTACAGCAAGTATCATAAATAGCTTGCAACCCATTTTCGGGATTATTATGGCTTACTTTTTTCTAAAGGAAATCCCAAACTTAAATACTTTCATTGGTGGATCTCTCATTCTTACTACAGTAATTATTGAAAGTGTTAGGTCAAGGAACAAATAACTCCATTAAAAATTTAGATTTATTATCTCTGATTGTGTAACAATTTGACTCACTTTACGTTCTAATAGTTTATCAATCAAAATCAATCGCATTATGTTAAAGCAATTCTTCATCATTTGCTCGGGCTCAGATACTGATATTTTAAAAAACTGTTCCGTTGGCGAACAAAATAAATATGCCGGTATTGGGGCTACTGTTTTTTTTACTGCAGTTATGGCATTTATAGCCGCTAGTTATGCGCTTTATACCGTTTTTGACAACCTTTATACATCCATTTTTTTCGGACTCATCTGGGGGTTACTCATTTTTAATTTAGACCGATATATTGTATCTACCATTAAAAAAACAGGGAATGTTATTGATGAATTGATTCAAGCATCACCAAGAATTCTATTAGCCGTAATAATAGCCGTAGTTATTTCAAAACCATTAGAATTAAAAATATTTGAAAAAGAAATCAATCAAGTATTATTAGAACAAAAAAACGAATTAACGCTTGCTAACAAAAACCAAATAGCCGAACAATTCAATCCAAACATTGAAAATCTAAACAAAGACATCACGGCATTACAACAGCAAATAGCATCTAAAGAAGCGGAGGTAAATGCGCTTTACAACACATATATTGCAGAAGCTGAAGGAACTGCAGGTACAAAATTACTTGGTAAAGGCCCGGTTTATAAAGAAAAAAGAGAGAAACATGATGCTTTATTAGCCGAATTACAACAATTAAAAGCCGAAAATAAAGAAAAAATTATTACTTCTGAAAATCAAATAGCCGTACTTAAAGGAAGTTATGAAACTCAAGTCGTAAAAACCCAACCCATCATCAATAATTTTGATGGACTAATGGCACGTATTAATGCTCTGGGGAAATTGCCCTGGCTGCCTTCCTTTTTTATATTCCTATTGTTTTTAGCCATTGAAACATCCCCTATTTTTTCCAAATTATTATCTCCAAAAGGTTCTTATGATTTTAAATTGGAAGATCAAGAAACAGCCATAAAAACACACGTGCTTCAAAATAAAAACCAACGAGAAGTCATGTTAAAAGCAGAATATGCTATGAATGACCGTATTTATAGTGATATTGAAAACGAAGATGAGCTTTACAATTATAAACGTAAAAAAGCAAGAGAACTCATGCAATTACAAGCTGATGCTTTTTACAAACAACAAAAAAATGCCTTGTAATTAAGCCGTTGTTTTATATTTAAAATGTTCATATAATTCTTTGCATCCAAGACCTATTATAGATAATTTTTTATTTTTCATGATGGCTTCATTATGAAGTCCGGCAATGGCTTTCACACCATGCTTATCCATCCATTCTATTTCTTCAATGCTAATGGTAAGATTGTTAACCCTATCAAAAATATCATTGAATTCCTGTTGAAATACATTCATGCTTTTTCTATCAAGAATTCCTTTCAATTTAAAAAAATTGTTATTGTTGTAAGTGATTTTGAGGTTCATGGTAACATATTTAAAAAGTTAAAGAATACATTTAGGGCTATTAATCAACTGACTTTCACGTAAATATAATTAATGAAACATCCTAAATAGCATTTAATCGATGAACAGAATTTAACTTTAGTTAAAAAATAATTAGATGCCAAAATAATCGGTGTTCTACCTTTTTAAATCAAGATTTTGCTATTTTTACCTAAGATTAATCTATAATACCTGGCAGCTTTATGCCCATTATATCATGAAAAACTATATTCTAATTATTTGCGCTGTTATTTTAAGTCAGATAAGTTGTGCTCAAACCTCTGAAAATGCAGATAAAAAAGCCATACTTTCTGTATTAAAAACACAAAGACTTGCTTGGTCTGACAATAATATTGAAGAATTTATGGAAGGGTATTGGAAAAATGATTCACTTAAATTCTATGGTAGCAATGGTGTAACATACGGCTGGGAAAATACTTTAGAACGCTATAAACAAGCCTATCCAACGGCAGACCACACTGGCACTTTAAGTTTTAAAATCAATGATATTACCAAAATCACAAATGACGCCTATTACTTGATGGGAGAATACCATTTAAAACGAAATGTTGGTAATGCCACAGGTATTTTTATGATCATCTTTAAAAGAATTGATGGGGAATGGAAAATTATTGCTGATACTTCATGCTAAATTAATAGTATGAAAAATAAAACTATTAATTGGGGAATTGTTGGTGTTGGTGATGTTTGTGAAAAAAAGAGTGGGCCAGCTTATCAAAAAACTAATGGCTTTTATTTAAAAGCTGTCATGCGAAGAGATATAGATAAAGCTAAAGATTTCGCAAAACGGCATAGTGTAGACGATTTTTATAATAATGCCGATGATTTAATTAACAATCCTGAAATAGATGCTGTTTATATTGCGACCCCACCAAATAAGCATTTAGACTACGCCTTAAAAGTTTCTGAAGCAGGTAAAATATGTTGTGTTGAAAAACCTATGGCAGTGACGTATCAAGAATGCCAAACCATGTTTCATGCTTTTAAAGAAAAAAACATTCCTCTTTTTGTAGCATATTACCGTAGAAGTTTACCTAGATTTCAACAAATAAAAAGTTGGATAGACACTAATGAAATAGGAGCCATAAGACATATTCACTGGTCATTTTTGAAACCTGCCAAGGCTGTTGATGTATCTGGAAATTATAATTGGAGAACCGATAAAGATATTGCGTTAGGTGGTTATTTTGACGACTTAGCATCTCACGGTTTAGACTTGTTTCACTATATATTAGGAAAATTTGAATCTGTTAGCGGACAACTTACAAACCAGCAAAAATTATATTCTGCTCATGATGCTTTATCAGCCTCATGGATTCATAAAACTGGAGTTACAGGTTCGGCTTTTTGGAATTTTGGGTCTTGGAAAAGACAAGACAAGGTAGAAATTATTGGAAGTAATGGCTCTATTAAATTTTCTGTTTTTGATGAAAATCCCATTCAACTCATCACTTCAAAAGAAACAATACGTTTAAATATTAAACATCCTGAAAATATTCAATTGTACCATGTTCAAGCTATGAAAAATCATTTAGATGGCATAAAAAAACATCCATCTACCGGAGAAACAGCACTGCATACTGCTTGGATTATGGACAAAATTTTAGGCAGAGACATTCCATCATGATAAATAAAATGACTTACAAAACAAGAATAGCAACTTTAGATGATTTGCCAACTCTATTGAAATTTGAACAAGGCGTCATAAAGGCAGAGCGTCCTTTTGACCCTACAATAAAAGATGGTTATATTACTTATTATGATATTTCTGAATTAATATCGAGCAATGAATCTAAAGTATATATTGTAGAAATTAATAACGAGATTATTGCTTCAGGTTATGCTAAAATTAAAACGGATAGACATTACCTAAAACATACTCATATTGGTTATTTAGGTTTTATGTTTGTTCATGAAAATCATAGAGGGTTAGGTATAAATAAACTAATTATTGACGCTTTATTAAAATGGTGCCAAAAAAGAAATATTTTTGAAATTCGATTGGATGTTTATGACGACAATACTCCTGCCATTAAAGCTTACGAAAAAGTGGGCTTTAAAAAGCACATGATTAATATGCGATTAAACATTGAAAATTCAGATTTGAACTAATTAAAACTTCCTGTCTGGTTGAAACATATCCAAATTCATGGATGTTTTTTTATTGGAAATGATTTCAGAAACCAACTTTCCTGTGGCTGTTCCCATACTCCAACCCATCATGGCGTGCCCTGTTGCAACCGTTAGATTATCGCACTTTGAAGATTTTCCAATAAAAGGTAATCCATCGGGAGAAACCGGACGTAAACCACAAGCAGCCTGACTTTTTTCTTCTGAAGTCAACGATATTTCAGGATAATATCTGCTTACAGCATTAGCAATAGCTTGGACTCTTTCTTTTCTTATATCATGATTAATACCAGCAATTTCCATCGTGCCTGCAAAACGTGTAAATCCATGCATGGGGGTTACGGCAACCTTTGCTTCAGCTAAAATAGCAGGAATAGTTATTCTTGTCTTTTGGTTAGAATTAATTCGGTACCCTTTTCCAGCCTGTAATAACAATTTTAAACCTAACTTTTTACCCAACAATGAACTCCAGGAACCTGCGGCCAAAACAAATTCATCTGCTTTAAGAATTTGATTATTTGTTTTAATTGTGGTAACCTTCCCGTTTTTAACATCTAAATCTTCAACCTTTTCATTTGGATAAATTTGAACACCAACACCTTTTAAATAGGTTTTCATATCACTCATAAATTCATCAGGCGTTGAATGGGAATCACATTTAAAATACGTAGCACCTTTGGCTTCTAGTTTTACATGAGGCTCTAATACCTTTAATTCATTTGTATTCACTTCAATAACATCCAGTCCTTCACGTTGTGCTAAATGAGCCATTTTAACTTCCTCTTCCAACATCTTGTCTGTTTGACATAGCATCAACAATCCTTTCTTTTCGTAGTGAGAGGTAAATCCTTCTGTACGATGAATATTTTCATATAAATCCTGACTCAGCAATGTTATTTCTTTTATGGCTGGTATAGCTTTCTGTACATGGTTCATAGTACAAGATTTATTAAATGCCCAAGTCCATTTTAAAAAATCCAAGTCCAAACGAGGTTTAATGTATAGCGGACTTGCAGAATTAAACATCCATTTCAACCCTTTTTTCATGACGCCTGGTGCAGATAATGGAATAATGTGACTGGGTGATAAGTATCCGGCATTGACATAAGATGCTCCAGCATCCAAATTGGATTGATCAACAATAGTTACTTGATGTCCTTCTTTATGAAGAAAATAGGCAGAACTTAATCCGATTATTCCACCTCCAATAATTATACAATGTTTCATTTGTTTAATGAGTTAATGAGTTAATGAGCTAATGGGTTGATGAATTAATGAGCTAATGGGTTAATGGGTTAATGAATTAATGGGTTAATGAGTTAATGAGCTAATGGGTTGATGAATTAATGAGTTAATGGGTTAATGGGTTAATGGGTTAATGAATTAATGGTTTAATGAATTAATGGGTTAATGAGTTAATGAACTAATGGGTTGATGAATTAATTTATATTCCATAGATTACTATTTTTTCATTTATTTGAGCCTGAATTTTTTCTTGCTTTTGATACTATTTTAAGTATTTCCAATGTTTCATGCATCAATGGTTTTAATTGTTCTTCTGAACTGAATTTTGTGTCTTTTAACAATTCTAACCAAAATAATGTTTCATCGGCTTCTTCAACAACAATGGACATTTTTGAAAAAAACTCTTTTTGTGACCGAGAAATACAAGCGGCTCTATAATTTGCTGCAGTTGATGTTGCAGAACGTATTAGTTGCCTACCAATAACTCTTGTAGCGTCTGTCTTTTGAATTTTGTCATAGAACAAAATGACATCCACAGCCAATTGTTTGGTCCTTTTCTTTAATAATTCTACAAATTCTTCTTTCTCCATTTTTTTAATGAGTTAATGGGTTTAATGATTTAATGAGCTAATCGGTTAATGAGCTAATGGGTAATGGGTTAATGAGCTAATGGGGTAATGGGTTAATGAGCTAATGGGTAATGAGTTAATGAGCTAATGGGTTAATGAACTAATGGGTTAATGGGTTAATGAGCTAATGGGGTAATGGGTTAATGAGATAATGGGTTAATGGGTTAATGAGATAGTGCTAGGATTTAAAAGTGTTTTTATGTCATATTGTATGATAAGTTTATTGTTTCATTATTTCATTGTTTCATTATTTCATTATTTCATTATTTCATTGTTTCATTGTTTCATTGTTTCATTATTTCATTATTTCATTATTTCATTCTCTCATTATTTCACTATTTCATTCTTTCATTATTTCATTGTCTTATTGTTTCATTAATCAAATCACTTGAAAACCATGTGCATACGGATCATCTTCATCATCAATGGTGATTACATTATGTCCATATATTTTTGCCCAACCTTTTATACTGGGTATAATTGCTAACCTTCCATCTAAAGTAGTTTCTTCTTCAACGCGTCCAATAAATTTACTTCCAATAAAACTTTCATGGATAAAATCTTCACCTTTTTTTAATTTTCCTTTGGCAAATAATTGTGCTAATCTAGCAGAAGTTCCTGTTCCGCATGGGCTTCTATCAATGGCTTTATCACCATAAAAAACCGCATTTCTACCTGAGGAAGTTGGATCTATGGGATTTCCTGTCCAAAGCATGTGGGACACATCACGAATGGTTTCGTTTTCTGGGTGAATAAACATATTTGGATATTTTTCATTAATCCGTTGACGAACAACTTGCGAATACTGGATGATTTTTGAGGCTGAAAAATCTTGAACTCCAGAAAAAAAATTTTGCGGATCAACAATAGCGTAATAATTTCCGCCGTAGGCGACATCAAAAGAAATCGTTCCTAATTCTGGACAATCAATTGTTAATCCTTCCGCAGCCAAATAACTTTTTACGTTGATTAATTTCACCCAATCCACCTTTTCCCCTGTTTGCTGGTATTGAATATTTACCAAACCCGCCGGGGCCTCCATTTTAATTTTTCCAGATGTTTTAGGCGTTATCAGTCCTTCTTCTATGGCAATGGTAATCGTGCCAATGGTACCATGACCACACATGGGTAAGCAACCCGAGGTTTCAATAAATAAAATAGCAAAATCGTTTTCTGGGTTATGAGGTGGATACAACATACTTCCGCTCATCATATCATGCCCACGAGGTTCAAACATCAGTCCCTTACGAATCCAATCGTATTCTTTTAAAAAATGCTGACGCTTTTGTTCCATGGTGTGTCCTATCAATCTAGGAACACCTTCCTTGATGACTCTCACCGGGTTTCCACAGGTATGGGCATCAATGCAGACAAAGGTATTCTTACTCATTTTTTACTTTCTGGATATAATTATTTACTAATTTTTCCATAATCTCTAATGTGACTGTTCCTTGTCCTAATATAACCTCGTGAAAATCTCTGATGTCAAATTTAGAACCTAATTCCTGTTCAGCTTTTTGACGCAATTCTCTTATTTTGAGTTCACCAATTTTATAAGATAGTGCTTGTCCTGGCCATGAAATATAACGATCAGTTTCTGTATTGATTTCGTGCATTGACAAGGCAGTGTTTGCAGCCATGTAATCCACTACCTGTTGTCGCGTCCAACCTTTTGCGTGAATTCCTGTATCAACTACTAATCGGCAAGCGCGCCACATTTCATAAGTCAATTTTCCAAATTTTTCATAAGGTGTGGTATAAATACCCATTTCATCTGCTAAATATTCCGAATACAAACCCCAACCTTCACCATAAGCTGAGAGGTATAAATCTTTTCTAAATTGTGGAATGCTGTCACCTAATTCGTTATTCAAACTTCCTTGTAAATGATGTCCAGGAACAGCTTCATGTGCTGTTAATGAAGGCAAGGTATATAAGGTCCTGCTTGGTAAAGCATAAGTATTAACCCAATAGTATCCTGGATCTGTACTTTCTTTTGTGGTACCAATATAGCGTCCGCTTGTATATTTTGGTGCAATAGCATCTGGAACTGCTGCAACACCATAAGGTTTTCGTGGTAAAGTTTTAAAATAGCGTGGCAATTGAGCATCAATACGCTTGGCAATATCTCGAGCAATCATTAACAACTCTCTTGGTGTTTTGGCATAAAACTGCTTATCGGTTCTTAAAAACTTTAAGAAATCGGCAAAACTCCCTTTAAAGTTTAAATCTTTAATGATTATTTCCATTTCGGCTTTGATACGTGCTACTTCCTTTAAACCAATTTGATGAATATCATCTGCTGTATATTGTGTACTAGTTGTATAAAAATTGATTCTATTTTGATAAAATGCATCTCCATTTGGAGTTTCTGAAACGCCAAGCGTTGTTCTGGTTTTTGGCAAATATTCGGTTTCAAAAAACGTTTTTATTCGTTTAAATTGTGGTGTTACATTGATTTCAATGGCGATTCTTGCAGCTGCTAAAACCGAATCTTTTTGGGTTTCAGTTAAATCGTTTGGTAAATTTTTAAACGGCGAATAGTAAAAACTATCCTTAAAATCATCAACAATATTGTCATTGTAAGTTGATTCATAACCTTTAAAAATTACGAGTGGCTGAGAAATCCCCTTAGCTATGCCTTCTCTTAAATTTATTAGATTTTCATTAACAAATTCAGGAATTGCATTGAGCTTATCAAGATACTTTTTAACTTGCTGATAATTGGTCAAAGGCCTAACAATATAAGGCAAATCGCTATGAAATCCTGTGTCAGAAAGTATTGGATTTAGATACATGTCAAACTTATAAAAATCGATTTGGTCCTGTAGTACAAATTTTAAAAGTTCAGCAGAAATCTGTTCTGTTTCGCTCAATTCTTCTGTATTCACCTTAGACAATTCATCCAATTTTGTTTGGGCAAATTCGACCTCGTTCTTATAATAGTCTTTTGTGAAAAGGCCTAAAGGATAAGCGTTGTGGTCATATCCTTTATGGTTCTGATAACTTTTGATTACAGAATCGAGTTGTACTGATGGATTGACTTGAGCTTCTGTTTTAACACAATAAATTAAGAATAGACATGCAATTGAGGCAATCTTAAAATGATTCATATGTATCTTTTGTCATTTTATTATTTACAAGTCGTGAAATTCCTAAAGGGTTTTCGTTTTTTAATTCAATTGGCAACAATTCATTTGGCCAATCCTGAAAACTAAAAGGTCGCACCCAACGTTTAATGGAATTGACTCCAACGGCTGTAAAACGACTATCTGTGGATGCCGGATACGGGCCACCATGAACCATGGATGGGCACACCTCAACACCTGTAGGAACACCATTAAAAATTAAACGCCCTACTCTATTTTGAAGTGCTGAAATAATATTGGAATAGTTTTGAGCTTCTTTATCAGCGATTAAAGTTCCTGTTAACTGTCCTTCTAATTTTGAAATAATTAATTCTAACTGATTAGCATTTTCACACTGAACAACCATAGAATACGGGCCGAAAACCTCTTGATGCAGTGTTGTGTTTTCTAAAAATGTTTTTCCTTCAACAGTGGTTACTGTTTGCCTTGCATAATTAGATTTTACATTTGAAGTATAATCTGCTGTAACCATTAATCCAGATTGAGATAATGCCTTTTTCTTATTTGTTTCAAATGCTCCAATAATATTTGGATGTAACATACAAGACGGTTCAATTTTTACAATTTCCTCAGACAGTTTTGAAATAAACTTGCTTAAATCATCATTTTTAATGGCTAATAACAAACCGGGATTGGTACAAAACTGCCCGGTTCCTAAAGTAATGGAACCTGCATAAGTTTTGGCTAAAGCTTCTCCTCTATTCTTCAAAGCATCAGGTAACATAACAACTGGGTTGACACTTCCCATCTCAGCAAATACGGGAATTGGTTCTTCACGTTGCGCTGCCAAATCATATAAGGCTCTGCCTCCGCGAATACTTCCCGTAAACCCAACTGCTTTTACTTCTGGATGTTTTACCAACTGCGTGCCTACGTTAATACCACTACTATTTAAATTTGAAAACACACCATTGGGCATGCCTGTTTTTTCAACCGCTTTAATAATTGCTGAAGCTACCAATTCACCAGTTCCCGCATGCATAGGATGCGATTTAACAATAACCGGACAACCTGCTGCGAACGCCGCAGCTGTATCGCCGCCAGCTGTTGAATAAGCCAAAGGGAAATTACTAGCGCCAAATACAACCACTGGTCCTAACGGAATTAATAACTTACGTAAATCGGGTTTAGGCTGAGGCTCACGTTTTAGTTGTGCTGTATCAATGGATGCTTCAACCCATGAACCTTCTTTAACTAAATCTGCAAAAGAGCGCAATTGAAAAATAGTTCGCCCACGTTCGCCTTTAGCTCTACCTTCCGAAAGACCAGATTCCATACAAAAAGTTTGAATAAGTTCATCATCCAAGGCTAAAATCTCATCTGCAATTGTATTTAGAAAAAGTGCTTTTTTTTCGCCAGAAATAGTTCTGAATGTTTTAAAAGCTTCAGAAGCCAAATGTACTGCTTCATCAATTTCCTTTGATGTAGCTTCTGTGAAAATCGTTTTATTCTCAATATTTAATTGCGGATTGAATGTTTTATACGTTTTACTTCCTTTTGCTGATTGTTTGTTTCCGATATAATTTTTTCCTGTTGTCATGTCTGCCTTAATCCCTCCAAAGGAGGTAAATTTTTTAATTAATATTTAAATTTTTATAATTTGGTAACATTGGTCTGGTTTTCAAACCATCTTCAATAATTTTTATGATGGTTTTACGTTCTTTGCCTTCTAATACCAATCTAGGTGCTCTTACAAATTCAGACCCAATTTTTGTATATGCAGAAGCCAGTTTTATATATTGTACTAATTTAGGGTTTATATCTAACTCTAGCAATGGCATAAACCATCTATAAATAGAAATAGCTTCTTGAATTCTACCCGCTTTTTGAAGCTCATAAATGGCAACTGTTTCTGCCGGAAATGCATCTACCAAGCCAGCAACCCATCCATCGGCACCTAAAAGCAAACTTTCTAAAGCTAAAGTATCAACACCTGTCATAATAGCTAAACGGTCCCCAAACCTATTTTTTATTCTGGTAATATTCGTAGTATCTCGTGTAGATTCTTTTACAGCTTGAATATTTGGACAAGTTTCAATTAATTCAGCAAACATATCTAAGGTAACTTCTATTTTATAATCTATAGGATTGTTATAAATCATTATGGGTAATGACGTACTTTTGGCAACCGCTTTAAAATAAGCTACAACTTCTGCATCACTGGCTTTATAACGCATTGGCGGAAGCATCATGAGTCCTTTTGCACCATCTTCCTTTGCCGTTTTAGCTAAATGTATAGCAGCTTTGGTAGTTTGCTCAGCAATATTCATAAGTACCGGCACTTTGCCTTTAACAAAAGCGACTGTTTCCCGTGTTAAAATCCGTCTCTCTTCATCCGTCAGCGTACTGGCTTCGCCAAGTGTACCACCTAAAACCAATCCATGAACACCTGCATCCAATTGTGCTTGAATATTGACTTTAAACAATTCTAAATCCAATTCATCATTTGCTGTGAATTGCGTTGTTACTGCAGGCATAACGCCTTTCCATTTGATACTCATAATCTACTATTTTTATCTATGTAAAATTACTTTTACTAAAAACATATTAATGACATCTTCTTATCCAATTTTAATACTATATTATCCTATATTTGCATTTTATTAAAATATACGAATAGTTTAATGAAAGTTTATCCTTTTAAAATACCAAAACCATTACATGATTCACTGGTTTATCAAGTAGATTATGATGTTGCGTTTTACGATAAGCTTCATCAACATGATGACATTCAATTTAGTTTTATTGTTGAAGGTGAAGGCAGATTGGTTGTTGGAGACAGCATAAATCAGTACAAGAAAGATGATATTGTTGTTATTGGAAGTAATTTGCCTCATGTGTTTAAAAGCAACGTAAATGCTAGCGAAAGGTCACATATGTTGACTCTGTTTTTTTCTAAAGATTCTTTTGGTACTGATTTTTTTGAACTTGAAGAGTTAAGAGAACTTAACACGTTTTTTAAAAGAGCCAGTCATGGTTTTAAAATTACGTCTTCAAAAAAACCGATTATTCTATTATTTAATCAACTTGAAAATGCTACAAAATTATCTCGGTTTTTAATTTTATTGGACTTATTGAAAAAAGCATCAGTTTGTAATTACATCAGCTTATCATCATTTATTTATGAAAAAAAATATAAAGAAACTGAAGGTAAGCGTATGCAAGAAGTGTTTGATTATACGATGACACATTTTGAAAGTGATATTTCACTGGAAACGATTTCTGACGTTGCCAACATGAGTAAAAATGCATTTTGTAAGTATTTTAAAAAGCGAACAAATAAAACTTATTTTAGATTTTTAAATGAATTGCGCATTGAACATGGCTGCAAACTTCTAATTGATAAAAACGATGCTTCTATTGCTGAAGTCGCCTACGAATGTGGCTTTAGGAATATATCAAATTT
>Ga0207906_1000425_pt1 | contig 16973 bp, 23 predicted proteins | sample LinPmetageLP37_FD_184050 | JGI IMG/M metagenome (GOLD analysis project Ga0207906, IMG submission 184050) | Marine viral communities from the Pacific Ocean - LP-37 (SPAdes) | ecosystem: Environmental > Aquatic > Marine > Oceanic | place: Pacific Ocean | collected 2010-06-16 | reverse complement strand
AACTTGTAAATCCGCAATTGATGCAAATCTTTGACCTGCTTGTACAACAATTCCCATTAAATTTAATAAAGTTGCAGACGGTTCTTTAAAAGGTAACATCATAAATGAATCTTTTAAATTACCACCCGGTGCATCTACGTCTCTAAATTCACCTGGCTGAATTGATTGTGCATCGTCTCTAATTCTAATGCCACGCATTTTAAATCCGGCGGGTAGATTGGATAACGTACCCGCATCCAATAATTGACGAAGAGCTGAAGTTGCAGTTCTTGATAGGCCGCCTATCATATGGATGAGACCAAAGCCGTAAAATCCTAGTCCAGGCAGAAATTTAAAATGGACAAAATATTGGATTTTGCTTTTTTTAGGGTCTCCAATTTCATAGTTTCTTTTAACAGATAAAATTTCTCTAGAAGCTTCTTCAAGAGTAACAATATATGGAAGTTTAATTCCAGTCTGTTCTTCTGTGTCATCTGTATCTTCAAAGCCTTCTAAATCTAAATCAATGTGACATTCTAATAAAGTGTAAATATCTTCGTCTCTTGTTTTTGTAACTCCTTCAAGTTCTCTTTCTTTTTTTTCAACTTCAGTTTCTTTTTGCATCGGTTTACCAATTTCTATATCTCTATAGAAACCTGCGACCTGTTGTTTTCTTAATTCATTTTCTGAAATTTTAACACGATGAATAATCGCTTCCGCATCATCTAATGAGGTAGCTGTGTACGGAACGATTAAATCATCTGCAGGAACGAACTTTGAAACAGCTCGTCCTTCCATTTCATCATAATACACTTTTTTAAAAGTGGATCCTGATAATGGTAAATGGAATAACATTGAATCAAATTCTGGTTCATACTCTTTCATCTGATCCATAATTTGATAATTCATAAAATCTTTAACTCTAACAGACTGATCTGTTTTTTCTGGAGTTGGAACTCCCATAACTTGTGTTCTTACAGGACCATCTGCAGGTAATAATTCTTTATAAGCTAATGCTTGAAACTGTGTAACAGCTTCAGCTAAAACTGGGTGCGTTGCACCGGATGCTCCTTGAAAAGGTTCTGATCTTTGATCATATTTAAATCCTAATAAATCTAAACCTTGAGTATAAGTTTTTTCCCACTCTTTTCTGGACGCTGAGTAGTCCATATATTTTCCGTTAAGAGTAGATGCTAAATTAGCTAAAACATCGTCAGGTAAAAATTCAGCTAGATTAGAATAGTGGTCTTCACCACCTTCTGGACCAGCAGCAGATGGATCAAAATTTACTTCGACCGAACCATCTTCTAATTCTGTTGTTTCAACACCCTCGGGTGATTCTTGTTTTTCTTCAACTAATTCTTGAACGGATTCTTGAATTTCCTCTTCACCAGGAACCGTAACTGTTTTTCTAGGCTCGTTGGGTAGAGCTTTGTCTATATCTGCCATTTATTTTCTCCAATTTCACTGTTCTACCAGTATTATAGTTAACTTTCAACCCCTGTGGATTAGGTCCTCTCTTTGGTGGAACCGTTAGTGTAAGTCTTTTATTTTTTTTTGGGGATGTCAACAAAATCCAACTCCTTTGATATATCTTCTAGTTCCAAATGATCTACTTCATCAATAAACATCTCTACGTCTTTCAACTTTCCATCTCTATCCGGTCTCACCGTAGCTTCATCATAGTTATAAAATTCATTTTGTTCCATATCCTTTTTCGCATCCATTTCCAACTCTTTCTGTCCATATGGTCCTTCATCGCTTACCTTTTTAACTCTATAATTGGCACCATCCTCGTAGAGCTCTAAATTTTTATATGTTGTTACTTTTTCTCTTGGCATTGTTTTATGAGTGTCAGTTATATCTACACCTTTGCTTTTAATAACTTGCATAAGCTTATTAAAATAAACTGGAACTCCAGAAACTCCTCTTTTAACCGTCTCAATTGCTGAAACGATTCCTTCTCTTACTGCAGGGTTCTTGCCCCATTTAAAATATTTACCAACAAGAGGTATAGCAGCAAGGCCTCCGGCAATTTTCATAAAAGTTCTTCTCTGTGGATCTTTGGGAGTACCACCTTTTAAACTTACTCTTCCACCATCCTCAAATCTTTTTAAAAGTTTAATACCACCTTCTGTTTCTCCGGTATCTACGTTGTATTTACCATAGCCACTTAAACCTTCCCCACCTTCATTCCAACTTAGTCCAACTTTACGAGCGCGGTCTCCTCCTTCTCCAACAAATAATTCTTGATCCTGTAGATCTATTTGATGTCTACTTTTATTACGTTTATATTCTCCTAAGAGCTTTAATTTGTCTGATACAGGCAAGTCTATCTCTACCAGCATATTTAAAAATTCTGAATCTATTGTAAGAGGAGTGTTTCCAAGTTTGTTTTTCCCTGTTTTGGAATAGGATATTTGAGGTTTAACAATATCTCCAATATCATAAGTTTGTCTAAAAAAATCATCACCTGCTCCTTCGGTAAATCGTTTACCTTTTGCTAAATCAACTAGATTAGAAATATTTGTGCGACGTGCCGCTTCAATAGTTTCTTCTTGAGCTGATTTGTTTTTCTTATACTCATCTTGAGCATTTTGATATTTCTCTTTAGCTTCTTCTACACTCATATCGGATTTAATAGTTGGAGTCATCATATCTACTTGCATAAAAGATTCGTCCGAACCTACTCTCTCATTTGTTTCATCTTGCTTAACAATGCTTCGTGCTAACCTTTCATCTTTATCAAGTGATAAATATTCTTTACTTGCATCAATAAAATTTGTACCAATTAAACTTCTTTCCAAAGTTTCCATAATCGGAACACCGCTCATATAATTATCATACATATCGTAAGCAATGATAGGAGCTGCTACAATTCCTAAACCTTTTAATCCAACTTTAAGATACTTTGCTCTTTTCCAATCATCAACAATACCTGCTGCACCTTTAAAAACCTTTTCTATACCTGGTACCAAACTAGAATTTAATTTAACACCTTTAGTTAAATAAGCTTTCTCTACGTTTTTTAAGTTCTCGTTAAATATACCAACTTTTTTTATCATTTCGACATCTGCCGGTGACGTGTTTGCAGTTACTGTCATATTTTTATATTTATTTATTGTTTTACCAATATCTTTTTCAGTCATTCCCGGAAATACATCCATAGGATCTATTGATTGTAATTTTCTAAAAGATCCTCCATATTCAGTGCCATCACTTAATCGAACTACTTTATATCCATCAGATTGCCCTGCATACTCAACCAGTTTATTATCTAGTTTTCCTAATTCAATTTTCTTTTTAGCAGAGGACATATTACTTTTTTTAATTTTTGCTGTTTGTTTTTCTGCTTGATCTATTTTGTAATCTAAATCTGTAAATCTATTTATATTTCCTTCACCCGCCATTGCTTGATTTATTTTGGCAGGTGTATAAATTAATTTGTCTCCTGTAATAAGTTGTGAACCTCTAATATTTCCTGCGTGGCCTTTATGCATTTGAAGATCTCCAGTAAACTTACCACCATCTATACCTCCTCTTTTTTTAATATTTGCAGCTCTTTCTTGTTTATCAAGATATCTTTTAGCTTTTTGTTTATCTAATGTTTCTAAATCAGGTGGAGCGTTTTTAATTGGATTTGCTTTTCTATATTTTTCTACAGCAGTTGTAGCATCTGGTTTAGTTCCAAAATCAGTAGCTAACACTGTTTTATCCCCAACCACAATTTGTGCTTTATATAAATTTTTTACTGCTCCTGTTTTTTTATAAGTGCTTGGAACATTTTTACTGCCAATTACTTCTTGAAATTTCTGTGTAATAACATTTTTGTCTTTTGTAGGTGATCCAACTTTAACTAAAAATTTATCTTTCTTTGCTGGAACAGGTGGTTTCTTTTTTGCTTCTCTTGATTCTAAAATAAATTTTTGCTTAGCTTTTTGGGCTGCATTTGCGTCAACTTTACGTTCATAAAATTTAGTACCTTGAAATTCAGCTGGTAAAGTTCCTGCTTTACTTTTTTTCCAACTAATTTTATATTTTGAATCCTTTGGAGCATTTGTATGTTCATAAAAATCTCTTGGAACGGTTGATCTTATTTTATTGTATCTTTCTGCAAGACCGCCATTAGAAAATCCAGTTCTTGGTCTTGGATCAGTGAGATAAGACATCATCTGATTCCACTCAGCGATTCTCATATTAATATCCTAATATATGGGGTAATCCAACGGCTCCGCCGGTTGCAAAAGGAATGCCTCGTTCATCTAAATTTTTTAACATTTCTTTCAGTTGGGCTGCGGTTTCATCTCCTTTTAAAAGACGATGTTGATTTGGATATGCAATTCTTATATCTTCTACCATAGACAATCTCATTTTGTCGCCTAAGCCTTTTTCTATTTCTAATAACTCATCAAAAGTTTCGGTACCTTTTAGCTTTGTTCCAAGCTTCTCTTCCATTGCCGGATAATTAATTTTATCTGCATTAACTGCAGGCTTCCCTGGGCTAGTCTTCTTAAGAGGAGATTTAAAAACGTTGGCTAATCCCTGACGCAGGATTCCGGATACCTGGACCCCTTTGTTTGTTAAAAACTCTACAGCTTCTTCTAGTGAATTGACTTGGCCAGTTCGTCTGGCTTTGTTCATCATTTGTAAAATTTTCCACATTAGTAATAAGTCCTTTTAGTTTTAATAATCTTCTCATCCTTCTTGTCTTCAGGATGCTGTAAAAACCCACCTTGTCTAAAACGCATTACCGCTTGCGTCATAGAGTCTACAAGGTCATCGTGATCACCAAAAGGAAATGCTGCACATTCCTCAATAACCTCTTGAGCAAACTCCATTTCTTTGGGCGCCCATATTCGGCCACTCTCAAAAAGAGGTGATACCGAGTTTACCCTCGCGTGTTTATCGTTACCTTTAGAGGGTGTGAAATTTATAACAGGTATCCCCATTTTTCGCAACTCATAAGTGAGAGGTAGACCACTGGCCTTGGATTCAATAATGACTGTTTCCGGATTCCAGTATCCGTACTGTTCTAATGCAACGCGTCTTAATTCCGGGAACTCATACCTACCTTTAATTGAATCAACTAATATAAGCTGGGGTCCTGAATCCTCATCTGGAGTAAATACTCCCCAAGTAGTAATAGCACTAAAGTCAGCAGTCTCTTTCTTCATAAAGGCTGTATCATAAGATTGAATAATGTGTTCTAGAGGTGGAAGTTTTTCTTTCTCCCAAGGTTTCCACCACTCTCTTTTGATTAAAGCTCCTTCTTCTGAAGTTGGATTCTGCATATACTGAGCATTCCACTTGCTACCTGGAATAGAAGCCTTAACTCCGTTTAAATCTTTCAGAGGCCAGTATTCCGGCCACACGGGTTTCCCACTCGGTAAGATCGCAGGAAACTCTATGAGTTCCCATTTATCTGCTCTTGGTTCTTTTTGAGAACTAATCAATCTTCCAGTTAAATCTTTTTCATTCCAACGAGTCATAACAACTACAATAGTTCCACCCGGTTGAAGACGTTGTCTTGGTCCTGAAGTATACCACTCATAAGTTCTATCCAATGCTTGAGCATTCATTGCATCTTGTTCAGTATGTGGGTCATCAATGATTAATAAGTCAGCACCCCGTCCTGTAATGGCTGAACCAACACCAGCAGCATAATACTCACCACCTTGTTGAGTTTCCCATTTACCAGCTGCTTGTGAATCCTCTCTTAGTCTTGTTTGAAAAATTTCTTTATACTCTGGAGAATCCATAAGTTGTTTTGCTTTCCGACCAAACCTTACAGAAAGCTCGGTTGTATTTGTAGATTGTATTATTTTTAATTTAGGATTCTTTCCAACCATCCACGCAGGTAAAAGGAAAGAAGCAAATTCAGATTTGGTATGTCTGGGAGGCATATTAATAATAACACGCTTTACTTTACCATTAGCAATATCATTAAATTTTTTTGCAATTTTTCTATGATGGGACCCCTCTATAAAATCTGGCCAGCAGTGCTTAACAAAAGCCATAAAGTCATCACTAATCTTAGTTTTTTTTTTCTTCTCTTTCCATTCAGACATATACAAAGCTAGCTGGCGCTTTATATCTGGAGGAAGTTTTTCAAATTTTTTTAATTTTTCTATATCTAATTTCATAAAGTATTTTGCGGCTTTAACCATTCAAAACCGAGTATAAAGGGAAAACCTTGGGACCCCTTTTAATTAAACTATAAACCTTTTATACAAGAAGTTCAAATGTTCAACTGGGACTGGTACCTCTATCCACTTCGAGCCGGGGGGGGGGTGGTGGCGAGCGAGCTCGCTATCCCGACACAACCTGTGGTTGTGTACTGCAACCCGAGCGGGCGCGGATCCCGGCGCGCAACCTGTGGTTGTGATCCCGGCGCGTGACATTTATGTCACAGTGTAATATATATGTCACGCAGGGCTGCGACATTATGTCGCTGGGATTATCCTATATTAATTCTTGACACACCATATGGAGTGTATGCAATTACTGCATACACTCGGAGATTTAATTCAATCTAATAAGACATAATATTCCTTTGTAAAGTTTCTACTAAACCAATCCAAACCCTGTTGCATTAGTTTATAATCTTGGGTTAATTCTGCGCCTATGATTGTGTCATAGATAGCTACTGCAAAAGCTGGTAGCTTTGCGGATTGCTGGTGGTTCTCATCATTAAACCTATTATGAATAGTCATAACCTTAGTCGGTTCGCTACCCATAAAGCATTGGTTAAATGGTTTAGGTATTGTGTAGTCTTTATTATTATAGTTTATTTTCATAGTCCTCGCTTTCATAACTGGGATTATATAGGATAAGTCAATCATTGTCAAGAACTATTTACCACCGCCATCCCCAACCACCTGCCAAGTGTATAGGATAATCCTACTAATGTCAAGGAGTTTATTTGATACAAACACCAATGGCATTGCCATTGGTGTTATTCATATGTTATTGATTTAAGGTTATTGATTTAGTGTGTAAGCGTCGTCGTTGTATTGTTCTTTGGTCATTGGTCTTTGCTCGCGTGTTATCTTATTAACTGAACGCCAATTAGATTGTGAATCTCCCTCATCTCTCCAATTATAATCGTAATCTTTGTACCACGCATTATCTTCTGTCAATTTCTTTGGCGCGATTGTTCTTCCGAAGTGATTAACTGCTTGAGTTCCATATTGTCTAAACCAATCATCTTGACATCTTGTTGAACAAAAGTTTCCACCACCATAATACATTGATGTTCTTCTTCTAGTTTGATAAGTCTTATTTCCTTTTTGTCCTTTAAGTCTATCCTTTGTATCGTAAGTATGACAGTCAGGACCTTGACAATATTTTAACTCACTCATTATGAATAACTTACTGTCCAACTATCAGTCGCAGTTCTATAGCCACCGGCAGTTATATCCCAATAAATATAAATCGCTCTACCAGCTTTTGATGTATCTTGTATTGACTTCTCATCATTTAAGCCCTCACGAGTTATGGTCTTTTTTTCTTTTGCTGATTTATATGTAATCCTAAATGGTTTTTCTATCCAATTTATCATCTTCTTTCTGTCCTTTCTTTTATTAATAGGACTATCCTATCACAGAATAGCCCTATTGTCAATAGCTTAATTTATTGACTGCGCCTCATATGCCTTTCTTAACGCGACCTTTTGTTCTCTCGTTATGGTTGTATTCTTCATATCCTTAATCATATTCGCTAAATTAACAGGGTTATAGATTGTCAATCCTGTTGAATTAGTTCTGATTAATTCTGCCTCATCACAATTAACACCAAGTTCGGTCATTAGTTCAACTCCCTCACTTAAATACCTATATGCTTTCAATCCTGTTTTCATAGCGTCGCATTGTTTTGTGATACTATCAACCCACTTTTGATGACATACTATTAATTGTCCTTTAGTTTGCTTGAACATTTGGAATACTTGAAACTCCTGTTCAGTACAAGCAATGGTCCTTGACCTACAATGGCTAGTTCCAATTATATCCAACTCATATTGCTTATCAAAATCTTTTGCAATTCCGGTGTTGTTATCATTGGAATTATAACTTGAATAACCACTATACCCCAAAGCTTTATTGTTTAAGTCAATATGCTTTGTCTTATGTGGGTTTTCATCTTTGCCATTTTGTTTAGCCAAGATGTCCGCCTCAAGGTCTTTTGCTTTTAACTCATCACGATAATAAGCATAAGCAAATTGCTTTCCACTTTCATTGTGATAATTTTTATCATCAACATCCCCATACAAACCAAAGTCAAAATGTTCGGACACTTGTTTGTCCTCATCTTCAACTGGGTTTTCTCTTGCATAAGAAAAATAAAAGCATTTATCTTTTGCAACAACATCTAAAGGGTCCCCATATTTTTTCTTTAGAGTTCTACAAGTCGCAACATCTTCACTCGGATATGACCTCTCAACAACTAATTTAGCAAGTTCAAAAGCTTTTGGATAAGCGTTATCCACTCCCTCTCTTGCTTGTCTAAATGCCTCAAGTTCTTGAGTTTTTTCAATTTCCGCACTCTCTCTATACCGGTTAAGAATTTTAGTTCTTAACTCGGTATTCATTCTTATCCTACTCATATGCTTTCTACTCTCTCAACTTTGCTTTCAGGTTTATAGACAAAAATCGGACTATATTTTACAATCTGATATTTTGTATGTTTATCCTGATTGATTAACTCATAACCTTGCAACATATCATTTGCCTTATCTTGGTTATCAGTATAATCTTCAATATCATAAGAGTTTTCAATCCCTTGATAATATTTTTCTTTCATTATTATATACATCATTTGTACCTTTCTTTATTTTAATTATTTTAATAATAACACTTGACGAGAGGGAAGTCAACATATATATTAGGATAATTATATATTAGAAAGGACTATTAATATGGATATATGTAAAAGTTGTGAAACAGAAACAAAGCAAGATGAATGGTCAAACTATGAAAAAAAGATATGTATAGATTGCCAAGAAGATTTAAATAATGAGTATAATGCTGAATGTGTTCAAGATACCGCAGATATGGTACAGAATGACGAGGCAGAAAACTGGAGTAATTTTTAATGTGGAAATAACAAAATTCTAGTGTGAGGTGAAAGGACCGCAACTGTCCATTTGCGGAAGAAAGGACCTCATAAGAAAGGACTTGGGTGGTGTCTGTCCAAGAGAATACAATCAGACAACCTCAGGTTGCATCACACCCCAGTTCGCTGGCGTCTTTGCAACTTGAGGCACAAAAACTTATAAAGGAAAAAAGATATGAATACTAAATGCAAAGTAAAAATGAACAAGCTTGGAGAAATGATAAATGCTCTCTTGCTGAAAGTAACTGACAAAAAAGAAATATACAATGATGTCTTTAAGCTACGCGAAAAACTTGATGAAATATGTAGTTTAGCTAAACAAGATAAGTCGACCAGTTCCAAGCAGACGAAATATTTTATGGCCCTTGCAATGAATGGGGGAAAATTTAAAAGATAGACCTGAGCCCTGATCCTATTCTGTGGATGAATTAGCTATACACCCCACTCAGTAGGATCAGGGATCAGGTTTTTGGGATGGTAAGTCTTACCATAACAGCGCGCGCGCTGCTTCCCGAAAGACCTGGTCTAGAGGCACAGCCACAAGCGGCGGCAGGCTCAAGCCTCAAGCACAAGCACAAGCGCCGTAAAAAAGACACATTTATGATGTACTAAAAAATTAGAAAGAATTAATTATGTTAATAAAAGAAGCGGATAAAATAATTATATCATTAAGTAAACCGGATAAAATGCCCGGCTTTGCTTATGGGCTGCCGGCCCGAGCGTGTAAAACAGGCGCTAAGCTTGTGAAGGTTCCGGGCTCTGTGTGCTCAGGCTGCTATGCATTAAAAGGAAATTATGCAAGATTTCCGGCCATTATGAAGGCGCAATATAAACGATTGACAGCCCTTAGACACCCGCGATGGGTCACCGCGATGGCCATCAAAATTAACTCTAAAAAAGTGAAGTACTTCCGCTGGCACGACTCGGGAGACGTCCAGGACCTGAAGCACCTAGCCAAAATTTTTAAGGTTTGCAGGTTAACGCCTTCAGTCCAGCACTGGATGCCCACGCGGGAAGCGTGGACAAAGAAATGGATTGACCGCGCGCCGTCTAACCTGGTGATCCGCTTCTCAGGGACAATGATTGATCAACCTGCTGTGGAGAGCTGGCCAAATACGTCAACAGTAGTGATTACGGGCTCCAGGACCTGCAACGCGCCGGACAACGCCGGCCAGTGTGGCAGCTGTCGAGACTGTTGGAATTCTGAAATTAAAAACGTCGCATATGGAAAACACTAGTGCCCGGGCCAATTAAGAATATATTTACAGAGAAATGGATGAAAGAATTTGAAGCAATGCTGCGGGAAGAAAAAGAGGCAGGCTCAGGCTCAAGCAACAGGCACAAGCACAAGCGGGATTCAGGATCTAGGACCCCAAAGACTCAAGCACAAGCAAAGACTCAGGCAACCCACAAGCCAAAGGATCAAGCGTAAAGCCACAGGCCACCAGGTCCCTGATGTTTTTCCCCTCATAAAGTTTTGCAAGGTTAAGGCTCCCGGCCTTAACCAAGATAAATGTGTTCTGCGGATGCTTTAGGCAAAATGCTATTTGATGTGGAGAAAATCTTATTTTGTTAGTCTTTGTATACTTAAGTTCTACGGTAAAAAAGTTACCATTACTATTATAACCCAATAGATCAGGAGTACCGGAAATACTAAGGTTTTCAATCCTAGTCCACGATATATTCTTTGATAATTTTTTGATTTCAGCATAAAATTTTGTCTCAGGTTTCACTACTACACCTTTTTAAATTGTCAACTAAATATGATCTAAATGCCAAAAAATATTTTTCTGCACATCATTAAAATTAATATTGAAAGAGATAATAATTTTTTCTTTATCTTTAATAAGTTTAGGTGATCTGTGAATTGCAAAGGAAGGAAAAAGAACAACATCCCCTTCGTTCACCACCAAAACTAATTTCTTATTTTGCTCGCAAGGTTCAACAACTTGAGTCTCACCATCCCCATTGTCCGCCCATTTTAAATAATAAACACCGGTATAACTAGAACTATGGATGTGCCAGTTATGAAGATCACCAGGCTTTGAGTACCGCTGATACCACATTCTTTCAATAGTTGAATTAACATATCCTTGATGTTCCGCACATTTATCAAAATGTTTTTGCAGATATGGTTTAACTAATTTAACCCAAGGTCTTTCCCAATCTTTAGAGTTCTTCCAGTCCAAGTTAGAAATCTGGTTGGGATCATTTGTATAATCTTCTGAAGACTTCTCCGCGCGTATCATTTCTAATGCTTTCTCTTGAATAATCTCGTGTCCTTCCAATTTATCCAGCAATAATGCTGCGCTTATAGACGTCCTCATCATATTTTTTTAATTACCTTTCCCATAGCCCACGTCTCACCTTTAACTGTAAATACTAATCTATGTGTTTCTCTAACACCAATTATCTTATTCTCCATTAATTGGATCGCTTTTATGTCGTAAAACTTACCATCTGGTAATAATACCTGCACTCTGGCGTCCTGTGCTGCGGGTGATTTTACAAATTTTTCTAGTACCTGTCTTAATAATTTTCCGTTCATACTTTTCTGGTTAACAGCTCTTGCAATATATACCAGGTTGTATTAAATTAGCAAGATGGGTTTACCAAAAAAACTAACAGAACAACAAATAAAATTCTCTAATTTAGTTGTGTGCGAAGAAGGTAGAAAAACAGCAACTCAATGCGCAATTGAAGCTGGATATGCCAAAGATTCAGCAAGACAACACGCTAGCAAATTACAAAATCCAAAGCTTTATCCATTAGTAGTACATTACATTGGTGAACTACGGGGAGAATGGCAGAAAAAATATGATGTAACCTTTGGCACACATATTACAGAGTTAGCTAAATTAAGAGACGAGGCAAGAGAAAAGAAAGCTTGGTCTGCAGCAGTCAATGCTGAAGTTGCACGTGGAAAAGCAGCTGGATTATATATTGAACAGAAAATAATTAGAACAGGGAAACTAGAAGACCTAACCACAGAAGAGTTAGAGTCACGAATGAAACAAATAATAGACGACTATTCCCCCATCTTGGAAGGTGTAGAAGTACAAGAATTGATAGAGCAAGTACAAGATAAGTCCAAGTCAGTAGTAAAGAACTAGACATCTTTATATATATTATCTTTCAAATACTGGTAGAGCGTAGGAACTTGTTTAACTTGATTATCCCATTTATCTTTACGTTCAATTACTCTCAAAACTTGTTCTTGTTTGTCTCTTAAAAAATGTTGAATATTATTATGACATCCATAATACTTAATTGTATTCTCATCAGTGGGATGAAAATTCATTCCCGCTGCTATACAATGCATTCCACCAGCTGGTGGATATTCAAAGTGATCAAATACCCAAAAATTATTCTCTTGAAACAAACTATTGACTTGGCCAGCCTTATCCTCAAAATGATAATGTCTATTCTGTACATCCCTCCAATAAGGAGAATCCATTCGTTCACTTAATGCAAAATGAGAAGCTACAAACTCTGCAAACTTTCTAAAAAATTTAGAACACGCAAAATTAAACTGCTGCTTGACATAATTAGAAATTCTTTTTCTTTTTAAAAGTCTAACAAGATTAATTAAAAATGTATGCACACTAATTAAACCATTGGATTCTAATGGCTCAATAAACCCAGCGGATAAACCTATTGCAACTACATTCTTAACAAATACTCTTGAACGTAGCCCAACTTTTGTTTTTAAATTTTTAAATTTTAAATCTTGAGGATTAGCAAACGTTGCTATGTAGTTTTTAAATTCGTCTAGCGCCTTTTCATCTTTTAAATGATTATCAGAATAAACATATCCACACCCCATTCTATTCCATAAAGATATCTTCCAGGCCCATCCAGCAGTCAAGGCTTGGCAATTAGTATAGCTTAACATTTGTCTTTCCTTATCTGTATAAGGAATCTGTGTAACCCACGCGCTATTGTTTGGTAGTATATCCGCGTAAGAATCGAAAGGCTCTTTTAGTTTTTCTCCAATCAACGTACTTTTAAAACCTGTACAATCTATAAATAAATCTGCACCAATAGAATCTTTTTCTGTAAATACATTTATAATGGCCTCACTACTCATCATTACTTTATGGACCGTACCTGTTATACATTCCCCACCAATACTCTCAAATTTTTTCTTAAGAAATTTTGCAAACAATGTTGCATCAATATGATAAGCCACATCTCTTTTAAAAGAATAACTTGGTAGTCGTATATCCTCATTTAATTTATCACTTAAAATTTTATTCTGATTAACTAAAGACATTATTGGATAATGAGATTCCGCATAATTACTATTGTGTATGCTGGGATACATCATTTTTTTAAAGTACCAGTCGTTTAAATCTTCACTAAATGGGCGACCAAATGGATAATGAAAACCACCATCACCATTTTGATAAAAGTCCTCAAAGCGAACAGACATCTTATAGGAAGCATTACACTCCTTCATCCATTCTTTATCTTGTAAACCCACCAAAGCTAACCACTGATTAAAATCTCCTAATGTACTCTCACCTACACCAATCGGCGCAATAGTATCTGACTCTAATAAAACAATTTGTTTTTCAGGAAATAATTTTTTTAAAGTATACGCTGACATTGTGCCGGCGCTTCCCCCTCCAACAACTACAATCTTTCTCACTTAGCCTCATTTAGGTTATGTGGTTTGAAAATGCGTCCCGCAATACTACCCTGGGGTACTTTAAATTTAAAATTAGCAGCCAGTGAAACACGCTCACACTTTGAAGTAAAAGGTGCAACACTATGGGGCAACAAGGCAGGAAATATAAACAGATCTCCAGTTACTGGTCTAAAAACATTCTGTGCTATCCAACCAGGTGTAGGAGGTTGATTAAAAAATGTAATTCCACCTGGACCAGCTCCTTTTCCTTTCCATAATTCTTGTTCTTTATGAATAGCAGTCGGTACATCTAAATACAGCACACTAGATAAATCGCACGGTTCGTGAATATGTATTGGATTACCATCACCAGGTTTCATATAATTAACCCAAGCTCCTTCAACATTAAAGCCTCCATCACATTTGATTCCATAAAAAGCTTGGAAGGCGTGGTCGTAAGCTTTCATATATCTTCCAATTAATCCAGCAAAGTCATTAAGATCCACAGCATACTCATCGTCTATAACTCCAGCCAAATTGTGTCTGTGATCTAAACTCTTATCTTTAACACATATTTTTTTAAATTTCTTTATGTCTTCCAGACTTACCTTACATTTAAATAATAAAGGCCCCCAATAAAAAAAATTATATTTTAGTTCCTCTTTCACCATATTATTCCTTTCAAAAATAATTGATATTAACTGACATTCTTACATTTGCATCAGTAGTTGTAGTACTGTGATGCTCATCGTTTGAATCAAAATGCAAAACTCTATTAGCAACTGAGACTATCTTCTTATTCTCTTTTTTTAAATAAGTATATCCATTACAAGTATTTAAATAAAGTAAAACACTCTTACAGCTAAATGGCTGGTCCCGATGTAGACCGTGCTTGTGAATCTTCGCTGTACGTGGATATAGATTTGCTTTTATTTTAACCAAAGCTTTAGCACCTAGCTTCTCTAACACCGGTTTAAATAACTCATATCTGTCACTTAAAATTCCTCTAGGATGCTCATAAATACTATGAACGTGATAATAGTTACCCAAGGCATTATCATCATCATCCGCCACAGACCCGTGATAGTACCACGGCATATAGCCACCAAAGAAATCTGTCTCTATCTCTTTAAAATTATCTAAATAATTATCAACTATCAGCATCCGTTCTTCTCATTTTCTTTATACAACCTTTCGGAAAAACATTTCTGTCACTAAAAACTTCATCATTGTTATCATAACTTGAAAAAGTTCTAACAGCCTTTCTATCATTACTATAAACATATGCGTGAGTTGTCATCGCTGCTGGAATCATATTATTAAATTCCTCAGATGTAGCGTGCCCCGCGTCCCCTACTATATCCATCCACTCAATGGTGTAGAAGTAATATTTCTTCTTCTTAATCTTTATAAACTTGTATTTAGCTTTCTTAAATTTTATCATAAGACTTTTTTCTAGAATAATTATTAATTATAAATACATTAAAAACGCGCGCGCGTTGGGAAACCTTTGTAACACCTTGTAACAGCCTGTAACACTTTTGTAACAGCCTATTATTCAATGATATCAATGGTTTAAGCCAATTGTAGCATTGTAACAGCTTTTGGTTTCTTTTTTTTAAAAAATATTTTTTTATTTCTGTAAATATACTATATGGATTATCCATCCGCAAACTCCATCCAGCCATTAATCATATATTTTTCGCCACTTATTGGAGGATTTCCCCTATGAAAGTGTGTCCAGAAAGCCGGACAAATGACTAATCTGCCCTTTTTAGGGGTGATTCTAAGGTGCTGATTGAGGAATTCGGTCTCTCCGCCTTCAGCTACATCATTTAAATAGATCATACATAAGAGTAGTCTTTCTGACCTACTTTTGTTGTCGTGCTCACAATGCCACTCGTGATAGCCTTGACCTGGTATGGTACGTTGAATCTGTACGTCTAAATTTAGCTGAAATTTTCCTATCTCATTTAACATTGGAAACTTATCCATATATTCCAACATTGTTATTTTTAAGGTGTCATTGAAGTCTCGTAGTAGTGGTAGAGTAACTTTTAGTCTCACTTTGTCATTCTCATTAACCATATGGTAAAGTTGATTCTCCTGAAGCAGTGGAGATTTTCCCAGGTGCTCTGAACGATTGACATATTGAGCAGAATTAAATAGCTCTATGGCTCTGTCACACCATTCATCCGAAACAGCGTTATCCTGCTGTAATATATAGTCTTTTATCATATCGTAAATAACATATAAATTGATAGAATCACCACAAACCCAAGGCCACCAAACACATAAACCATAATTTGGTCTAGTGGAGTTAGTTTAAAAAACCGTGCTGACATCAGATTTCTTAAATGAGTCATCGGACTTATAATTGTTTTAAACATTTTTTTCATTAGTCTTTCCCTTCCATACTGGTTCCTTTAAAAGGATCCTCTGTTGTATTTTTATAATTTTCTTTCCAATATTGATCTACTCGTCCTAGCCATCCCCACATATGCTTTTGGAAATCTAGTCCCGTGGATGTAAATTTTTGAAAGAAATTATCTTTGCTGCACATTAAGATTACGCCTGTATCTATTTTTGTATTATGAATATGATTGTGGGCCATTGCATATCCTGCCAATTGGAGAAAATAATCTGTTATCCATTCTTTCTTTTTAGGCTTATTAGTTTGTTTATAATCTACTATGCTTTCACGCCCTTCGTAGACTCCTGCTAAATCTGTGGCTCCGGCGTAGAGTCCTGGGTAATGTACTGTTATCTCTGAGCCCCATATTTCATCCATATGACCAGTTAAACCCTCATCATATACTGTTTGGGCCATAATGCCTGCTGCCTGACCCAGATCGCTTAAATCAGCGTGTCTACGGCCCAGCAAAAGCCCCTCTATAATCCGGTGCATAATAGTTCCTCTTTCTGCTGCCTGATCCCTGATGCCGTCTGCCTCTTTTTCGCCCACTTTTCGCCTCCATTCGGACAACTTTCTCTTCTTTTCAGGATCCTGGGTTTGACCCAAAATAGTCGTAACACTCGGTAACTTTTCGTTTCCGATGTCATAATGTCTTAAGTCATTAATTAAAGATCTAGAGCTCGTCGGGTATTCAAATTTTTTATTCCACTTCATTTTCTGTCCTCGCGATGGAGTCTGTCCCATTCAGTCCAGGCCCACGAATTAAGCTGACCTGTCCAGCCTTGAATCCATAACAGGATTGTCATTTTTAATTTTTTCATATTATTTTTCTTC
>Ga0207906_1000422_pt1 | contig 17038 bp, 20 predicted proteins | sample LinPmetageLP37_FD_184050 | JGI IMG/M metagenome (GOLD analysis project Ga0207906, IMG submission 184050) | Marine viral communities from the Pacific Ocean - LP-37 (SPAdes) | ecosystem: Environmental > Aquatic > Marine > Oceanic | place: Pacific Ocean | collected 2010-06-16 | reverse complement strand
AACGCCTTGAACCGAAACGTCGCTCCCGGGCGACCAGTGCTTTTTTGAAATCACGACTATCCCTCCCGAATGTTCCAAGCTCAGGATAGTTGCGCCACACAAATTGAGGCAGAACCCAATTAAGGGCTACGCGACACCAGGCCAATGATCTCCCGGCGCCCGTCGGTATTGGCGGCGACAGCGATTATGGCCGCGACACTGACGATCCGGCCGCCCTGGCGCACCTTGAGATAGGTGGCGTCCAGCCAGACATAGGGCCATTCCCCGGTGAGCGGGCGATCGAGGAACTCGTTCACCCGCTCGTCGATATCCTTGCAGAGCTTGGACACCGTGCTTTTCGAGATGCCCGAAAGCCCCATGGCCTGGGCCAGTTCATCGACACGGCGCGTGGAGACGCCGCCGATCCACGCCTCCTGGATCACCGCCACCAGCGCCTTCTCGGATGTCTTTCGAGGTTCCAGGAAGCCAGGGAAGTAGCTGCCCTGCCGGAGCTTTGGAACCTTGAGGTTCAGCGTGCCCAAACGGGTATCGAGAGCGCGCTCTCGATACCCGTTCCTCCGGTGATGTCACGTTAACTGCCCTATTGTTGTTCGCGTCGCGATTTCTTCTTATCTGACTGCAATGCAGACATCGGCTATCAGCTACAAGCGCCATCGCTTTCCATCCCAGATTATCGCTCACGCGGTCTGGCTCTACATGCGCTTCAACCTAAGCCTGCGTGAGGTTGAGGAGATGTTGCTCGAGCGCGGAATTGATGTGTCCTACGAAACCATCAGGCGCTGGACGGTCAAATTCGGGCCTCAGATCGCCCAGAATCTGCGACGGAGGCAAGCCCGTCCGGGTGATGTTTGGCATCTGGACGAAGTCGTCGTGAAGATTGCCGACAGGTCATTCTGGCTCTGGCGCGCGGTCGATCAACATGGGGTTGTGCTGGATGAAATCCTCCAGTCCAGTCGGAATAAGCCGGCTGCGAAACGTCTGATGCTCAGACTTCTCAAGCGTCATGGCTTCGTGCCAAAACGGATTATAACGGACAAGCTGCGATCCTATGGCGCTGCCAAGCGCGACGTAGCGCCCGGTTTGGATCATTGGTCGCACAAGGGCCTGAATAATCGCGCAGAGAACAGCCACCTGCCGTTTCGAAAGCGGGAACGGGTGATGCAAGGACACCGATCACCCGGCGGCTTGCAGCGCTTCGTGTCTGTTCACTCAGCAACCCGAAACTGCTTCTTTGTCCCATCCTGCCGCCGCACAGCCTTAACCATCCGCTTCCATCGGTTGCAGGCACTTGATGTCTGGAAAACGGCTGCGAACATCGCCTGATCCCACTAACGCGATGCCTTCGCCGATTGCCGACAGGTTAACGTGACAACACCGCCTGACCTCCTTGCGCATACATCGCCACTCGGGTGGGCGCACATTCTGCTGACAGGAGAATACAAATGGCCAAAAAAAATGATACGCAGGACAGCGGACCTTGGCTACGAGGCGCATGGACTCACACAGTGCGGACAAACCAAACTTATGCAGTTGCGGCTATTGCTGACGCAGCATCGCTATGCAACTGCGGCAAACATGCCGTTCGACATCTGCGCATATCCTGGAAGCAGTCATTGGATTTTGCCTGGGCTGATGCGAAGTGTATGGTTTCGTCCTCATCTATTTGACTGTCGAAAAGCTCTGCTTACTCACAGAATTGAGTTTGCCTAGATTGGAGGAGGTGTAATTAGTTCAGATGTTCGACATCATTCGCCGCGTCATTCAGTGGCTCGTCCGAAGCATCCTCATAGAGCGCGGCAAACAGCGCGAAGGCGACGGCCGCCGCTATGCCCGCCAACGGGATCCAATGCCATTTTTTCGATTTCTCGAAGTCCGGTTCCTGGTTCGACATATTGCACCTCCAAAAAAACGATCTGGCCGGGCGATGCGAAGAGCGCCCGGCCAAAGGGATCAGTCGTCGATCGAAATCGGGCTGACCAGCGGGCCGCCATCGACAACCACCGGCTTGTCGTTCGCAACGCTTCCGGGTCCGAATTCGTAGACGCCGAGTTCGCCATCATCGACGTGCAACATCGCGATGACTTTGTCTCCGTCATAGTCACCGGTCAGCGGAACGTAGACATTTTCGGTCATGCCAGCCTTGACATAGGTATGCCCGATCGAGGCCGGAACGACCGGCTTGCCGTCCTTGATTGCGTGGATCACGACCCAACCATCCGCGGCGGCGGTCACGGACTTGACCACGACGGCGTGGCTCAGTTCCTGCTCTGCGGTTTCGAGCGCGTTGGACACGTGGCCGTCAGCGAGGGCGACGGACGCAGTGGCGGTCAGGACCGCGATTGTGGCGATAACTTTCTTCGTAGCGTTCATGAGAACTCTCCTTTGAATTCGGTTGGAGCGCCGCTTTGGGCGGAGCTTGCAAGGTTCACGACCGACAGCCTGGAACCCTTCCCAAGTTTTTGTTCACGAACCCGTGATCGACAATTTTCAAAAGATTTCCGGGAATAATCCGGCGACCGCGCGCGTTACTTATGTGAATGCATGCAAACGGAGGCAGCGTGCCGACCCATCACGCCCTTGCCCAAGAGGCCGACGCCATGAAGCGGTACGCGATCACGCTGACGCGCGACGTGCACACCGCCGATGACCTGGTGCAGGATTGCATGGAACGAGCCTTGCGCAAGTGGACGCTGCGGCGCGCAGGTGTCCCCCTGCGGGCCTGGCTGTTCACGATGATGCGCAATCTGCATGTTGATGGGTGGCGGCAGGCGAAACGACGTCAGACGGAATCGCTTGAGACCATGACATCACCGCCCGCGATACCGCCGACCCAGGAAAACCATGTCGAGTTGAACCGGTTGTTGGCGCGCGTCATGTCTCTGCCCGACGATCAGCGTGTGGCTTTGATACTGGTCAGCGTTGAAGGCTTCACCTACCGAGAGGCCGCTCAGACGCTTGGCGTCCCAGAAGGCACGATCCTGAGCCGCGTAAGCCGGGCCCGCGCCGCTTTGCGCGTGGCAACGGCTGAGACGGCCCCAAGACTGAGGAGCGTGACATGACAAGCGCGCCGAAGGATATTCGTGAAGAGGATCTTGTCGCCTACGTGGACGACGCCTTGCCGCCTGATCGGAGAAAACAAGTCGAAGCCTATCTGAATGACACACCAGAAGCCGCCCGTCGGGTGGAAGCCGACATGGCCATCGCCCGCGATCTGCGCCATGCCTTTGCGGGGCTGGTTGCCGATCATCCGATGGCGACGCTGCCGGTTGCCGAACGGCGCAGGCACATGCCGTTGGCATGGGTTGCGTCAGTTGCGATGGCGCTGATGATAGGCGGTACGGCAGGTTGGGTCCTGCGCCCCGACACAGCCCCGCAGCCGATGTCGGGCCTTGTGGCCGAAGCCTTCGCCGCACATCGCACTTTCGTTGTCGAGGTCGCGCACCCGGTCGAGGTCGGGGCGGAGAACAAGGGCCATCTGGCCACTTGGCTGACCAATCGGCTGGATCGTCCGTTTGCTATCCCCGACCTGCGTGTCGTGGGTCTGTCGCTGGTCGGTGGGCGGCTCCTTCCCTCGCCCACCGAACCAGCGGCACAATTGATGTACGAAGACGGCAACGGTCAGCGCCTGACGCTCTATCTGCGACGCGGCAGCGAAGGCGATCCAAGTTTCCGATTTGCCGAAACGGCCACCGAGCAGGCGTTCTACTGGAGCGACACCGAGTTCGCCTACGCCCTGACCGGTGCTTTGCCGCGCGCGCGCCTTCTGGAAATCGCTCATTTGCTGCAGGCTCAGTTCGAGGATCCAGGCGCGCCAACCTGATCTCACGGAAGCGTGATCATAAATTCGGGAAGGGTTCTGGATGTCGGCGCGTCAGTCTTGTGAAGGCCGCCCGCAATCGGTGGAGGCCGATCCACGACCCTGACAGGAGATACCATGCGACTGACAACGCTTTTCACCACCACAATCCTTGCCGCCGCCCCGGCATTCGCCGACACCGCAGCCGACCGCCGCGGTGATACCGCGTTCAACGATCCATCTATCGAACACGCGCCGCAAGACGGCGTCGTAAAGCTTTACGGCGCGGGTGGTCCGCACACGGCATTCCGCAAGGTCGCAGCCGTCTTTGAAGAGCAGACGGGAACCTCCGTCGAAGTGATCGCGGGCCCGGAATCGAAATGGACCGCAGACGCCCAGGCCGACGCCGACATTCTTTGGGGCACATCCGAGCAGTCGATGACAGCCTTCCTGCTGACCTACACGGCCTTCGATCCCGCGAAAGTCGAGCCGATCTACCTGCGGCCGACCGTGATCGCAGTGAAGGCCGGCAACCCGCTGAACATTGATGACTTCGATGACCTTCTGGCCGACGGGGTGCGGGTTGTCGTGACCGAGGGCGCAGGGGTCTACAACACCTCCGGCACTGGCACATGGGAAGACGTAGCGGGCCGTTTGGGGAGCCTCGATGACATCTCCGACCTGCGACGCAATATCGTGGCCTATGCGCTTGGATCGGGTGCCTCCTATGGGGTCATCTCAAACGGTGATGCCGACGCTTGGATCACCTGGCCCAATTGGCCGATCACAAAGGACGACCTCGACATGGTCGAACTGTCTGCGGATCGTGTGATCTACCGCGACGTGAATGTCGTGCTTTCGCCCGATGCCGATCCGGAGGCGCAAGCCTTCCTTGACTTCCTCATCACGGATGAAGCGCAGGAACTCATGGCAACCGAAGGCTGGCAGCGATAGTGCGGTTGATCCGACAACTTTCGCAACATGCGGAATAAACCAACATGATTGGACGTTTTGTCTTTAGGCCCCGCTGCTTAGCCGGGGCCTAAAGGACTTTCGGAACATGAGTTGCTTGATGACACAGCCCTGATTGCCCGGTGACGCCGAACGGACTTCAGTCCTCCCCGCAAGGCCGAACACCGGTTCACGGTCTGCGCCCTGTTCCTGACCCGGAAGTTTTATTTTCGTGAGCTTTTCGCCATCGGAGCGGCGACCGTCTGAGCTGTCGCAGCGGCGTGTTTCTCAGATATAGAAATAGGACGGTACCAGCGTCGAAGTCGCTGCTGCCGTGGTTCAGCTATCTGGAAGTCGCGCGATGGCGGGCATCTATTTCCGGACAAACCGCGTTGCCGTGCGGTTTCTCAATTACGTGGCGCCGACTGCGCTGACACGGCACCTGACCGCATCCATCGATCTTGATCCGTCGCAACGTTCTGACCCTGCCCCTCGGTTGAATACAACATACGGGTCTTCCCAGGGACTTTCGGCGGTGGTTATTCTTGTATTGCGCGACGGCTCCTACGCTTTTCCATCCGACAACCCTGCCGGTTATAGCTCTGATCTGTTGGCGCAGCCTCCGGGAGCCGTGCGCCCCCCATATCCAACTGACTGAGCATCGGAACTGCACGACCCCAATTACCAAAATGGGTTATCCGGCAAGCAGAGCGACCGCACAAGCGGGCACCGTCCTTTGGCCAGCCGACCCGGCCACGTGCATCCACTTATTTGGAGCTTCGCGAATATTTTTTCGTTCCGCGGGAATAAAATGCACCCTCAACACGTTAGTTACGCATGGAGCTGCTGCATACCGTGGAGTGCAAATGCTTCGAACCACGGGAGGAAAGACATGAAAATCATAGAAAAAGTAAAGCGTCGGCATTTCCTGATAGGATCAGCGGGCACGATGGTGGCTGCTGCAGTCGGGGCACCGGGGATGGCGCAATCAGACGGGGAGCCGTTGCCAGATTACGTCGCATGGAAAGACGCCGAGGACATGATCGTCCATTCCAAGCAGACGCTTGAGACGAAGCGCGCCGCGCAAGGTTCGGAGCTGATCACGCCCAGTACCGAGCTTTACATACGCAATAACCTGCCCGCCCCACCCGACGAGATCGTCGCAGATCGCGATGCCTGGGAGGTCGAGATCGACGGGGTCGCGAACCCGGGTAAGATGACTGTGGGCGAGATGAAGACGCTCGCGGTCGAAACCGTGGTTTGTGTGCTGCAATGCTCGGGCAACGGGCGCGCTTTTTTCGATCATGAAACCAGCGGCTCGCAGTGGTCGGTTGGTGCTGCGGGCAACGTGGTGTGGACCGGCGTGCCGGTGCGCGCCGTGATTGACGCGATGGGCGGCGCGAATGCGGGCGCCGTGTTCCTGACCGGTACAGGTGGCGAAGAGATCCCCGAAGGTCTTCCACCCGAGACGATCCAGGTCGAACGGTCGGTTCCAAAGGTCGCGATGGATCAGGCTATCCTGGCGTGGGAGATGAACGGTGAGCCTTTGCCACTCGCCCATGGAGGCCCCCTGCGGCTGGTGATTCCGGGGTATTATGGCGTGAACAACGTCAAGTATCTCAAACGTCTGGCAATGACGGCCGAGGAATCGCCCAATAAAATCCAGCAAACCGGCTATCGCGTGCGCTCCGTGGGGGTAAAGGGCGATCCCTCTCAGCCGTCGATGTACGAGATGGCCGTCAAATCCTGGATCACCGGCCCTCTGATGGATGCGGCGACCGGCAAGGTGCAGGTCCACGGCGTCGCCATGGGCGGTGTCAGCGGTCTGGACAAGATCGAGGTGTCCACCGACGGGGGGCAAAACTGGGCAGAAGCGCAGTTCCTTGGCCCGGACCTTGGCCCCTATGCATGGCGGCCATTCGTGCTGATCACGGAGCTGTCCGAAGGCACACATATGCTGGCGAGCCGTGCCACCAACGAAGCAGGCGATACCCAACCCGAGATTTTTCCGCCCAACGAACGGGGTTATGGCAATAACGGCTGGCGCGCCCATGCCGTCGACGTGACCGTCAGCTGAGCTGACTGACCGGCGGCATCCTCTGCCACCGGTTTGACAACAAAAAAACCGGAGACATGAACATGACCACCCGAACGACGCCACGACTCGGCGGCGCAGTTTTTCTTGCCTTGATGGCCGGTGCTGCGAGCGCCGAGGCTGATCTGGATGCGGGCCGTAAGATATTCACTGAAACCGCGCAACCCGCCTGCGCCCTTTGCCACGCGCTGAAAGATGTGGGTTCGGAGGCCGAGATCGGCCCCAACCTTGATGAATTCAAACCGACAGTCGATCAGGTGCGCGCAGCCGTGACCAGTGGAATCGGAGTCATGCCAGCCTTTTCGGAAACGCTGACCAAGGAAGAAATCGAAACGGTTTCGAAATACGTGGCCCAGGTCACGGGAGGGTCGGAGACTGCAACCGGCACAGATGCCGCTACTGAAGCGACAGATTCCGCAGATGCGGAGGAGGTTGAAACTCCCGGCGCTGAGAACCTTGCGCAGGGCGACCCGGCTGCCGGCGAAAAGACGTTCAGGAAATGCAAGGCTTGCCATACGGTAGACGAAGGTGGGTCCAATCGTGTCGGTCCCAACCTTTATGGTATCGTCGGGGCACCCGTGGCAACGGTCGACGGCTTTCGCTATTCCGACGCGCTGGTTGAATACGGGGGCGATTGGACACCTGATCGGCTTGCCGCGTTTCTTGCAAATCCCCGGAAAGAAGTGCGTGGCACCAAGATGGGGTTCAGTGGCCTGCGCAAGGCGCAGGATCAGGCCGATGTCATTGCCTATCTTGACAGCTTGACGGACACCGCAAAAACCAACTGACCTAGCCGACGCAGGACCGTGCCGTCCGGGTTGCCTCCGAAAGCGACGCCATCACGCTTTCGGAAACACGTTCGCGGGTTTCAAGCATCAGATAACTGGCGATGGCATCGAACCGCGTGCGGTCCATCCCTGTCGCGACAACTATATGACGAAGGTGATCCCCGGACAGCCAGGTTGCGATCTGCTGACCGGGTGTGTCGTTGCCCTCTGGGGAAACGAACGCGCCGCGAAAATAGGTCAACCTGCATCCATTCTGACCCGCGTAATGCATGACTTCGCCGTTGTCCGATGTGCGGAAGGCAACAGCCGTCAGGTTTGCGACGGACAGGTCGGGTACGCCCACCGCACCGCCTGTCGCGGCGGGCCGCAGATCGGCGGTTTCGACGTCATACATCTCAGCGGCCAGTTCAGCGTGAATGTCAAAAGCTGTCGGGGTGGCAACAAAAGCGGGTCCGAATACCACAGCCAAGGCAATTCCCGCAGCGACAGCACCGCCCGCCAGCCAGCGCCGGGGGTGCCAGCTACTATTTGCGGCACTAGTTTCCGGCATAGATTCCGAATGCACGAGGTCCGGTCGCAAGGCCGCCAAGCTGACGGACACGTTCCGCACGTCCTCAAGCGCTGCGGCAAGCGCGGGCTCGGATGCAGGCCGCCCCTCGAATGCGCGCATGTCGGCCGCGCACAACTCACCATCGTGGTAAGCGTTGACCTGTTCCCAGTCCTTGTCGTTCAGTTCATTCATGTCTTCCGCGTCACTTCCTGCTTTGCCGTTTCGGCCCCATCGACGATTTCCAGCAACGCCTTGCGGGCACGGCTGATCCGGCTCATCACCGTTCCGTTCGGCACATCCATCACTTTCGCCGCCTCGGCGTACTTCAACCCCATGATATCAACGAGGCACAGAACCTCGCGGGTCTCGGGCGGCAGTTTCTTAAAGGCCAGCCGGATCAACACATCCCGCGCGGTGTCCGACGCACCCGCTTCATTGGATAGACGTTTTTCGGCCGCGAAATATTCCCGACGCACGCGCCTTTTTCTCAGCTCATCGTAATGCAGGTTGCGAATGACACGGAACATCCAGGGCCGTAGTTCCCCGATCGGGTCTGGCCTCCCACCTGATCGCAGCCCCCGTTCCACAGCATCCTGAACAAGATCTTCAGCCTCGTCGCGGGAATGGCAAATGGCTATCGCATAGGCCCGAAGTTCAGGCAATAGGATTTCAATGGAGGTCAGCTGCGCCATGACGAACCGTACCGCGTTTGCAGGTGGGGTCAAAGCAAACAAGGAGCGCTGGAAAAGTCCGGTCAGAGCTTGAAATAAATTCATACCGTCGCATATGCGAATGTATGAAGGTAAAGCAGATGCAAGAAAACGCGGACAAGGCTGAGGCGCTGCTCAAGGCGATGGCCAGCCGGAATCGCCTGATGATCTTGTGTACGCTTGTCGAAGGCGAAAGGTCGGTCGGCGCACTCGCAAAGGCCCTTGGGGTGCGCGAAAGCGTGATTTCCCAGCATCTCGGGCTTTTGCGCCGCGACGGGTTGGTGCAAGGGCGGCGGGATGGGCAGACGATCCACTATGCGCTTGCGGGCGAAAACGCAAAGCGTCTGCTGACCACCCTTTACCAAATTTTCTGCACCGACGACGCGGACGCCCCGGAACCCGATGACTGACAGACGCGCCCCCATCTGACACCCCAACCAAAACGAGGCATTATGACGATCACACGCCACAGCCCGTCCAACGGCCCTACCTCTCCGGATGTCTGGGGGCTTTATGAAGAGGAAACGGGATCCATCCAGTATGTCGCTGCCTGCCCCGCGACCGGGCAGGCCGCGCTGATCGACGTGGTTCTGGACTTTGATCCGAAGGCCGCATCCACTTCGACAGACAGCGCAAAGGCTGTACTGGATCTGGTCAATCGTGAGGGGCTGGAGGTGGCGATGATCCTCGACACCCACCCCCATGCCGACCACATGACCGCCGCCGCGTGGTTGAAGGAGGAGACCGGCGCGCCGACGGCGATCGGTCAGAAGGTCACTGAAATCGCGGCCATCTGGCGCGATCTTTACAACCTGCCGGACGCATTTGATCCGGCGCGGTGTTTTGACCGGATGTTTGCCGAGGGCGAAACCTTTGCCATCGGCGATCTGTATTTCCAAGTGATGCTCTCCCCCGGCCATACCCTCGGCTCGGTCACCTATGTCGCGGGCGATGCGGCCTTTGTGCATGACACGCTGATGTATCCCGACAGTGGCACGGCGCGCGCCGATTTCCCGGGCGGCACGACGGAGGAGCTTTGGGCGTCGATCCAATCCATCCTTGCCCTGCCCGATACCACCCGGCTTTTCGTCGGCCACGACTATGGCAAAGACGGGCGCGACCCGGCTTGGGAAGCCACGGTGGCCGACCACAAGGCCCGGAACATCCATGTCAAGGATGGCACCGCCAAGTCCGACTTCATCAAAACGCGCGATGACCGCGACGCGACCCTCGCCCTGCCCGATCGGATGCTGCACGCGCTGCAGGTGAACCTGCGCGGTGGCCGCATGCCCCCGGCCGAGGCGGACGGACACAGCTATTTCAAGATTCCCGCAAACAAGTTCTGAAGGAGAAAGACATGCCCAAAGGCATCAAGGATTTCGTGGCCGAGGCGAAGGCCAGCGTTGAGACGATCACGCCTGAGCAGGCCAATGAGGCGACCAGAGCTGGGCGCGGCATCCTGTTGGATGTGCGCGAGCCGGGCGAGCTGAGCAAGGAAGGAAAACTCGGACCCGATCACATCCACGTCCCGCGCGGAGTGCTGGAGGCCAAGGCGGACCCGGACAGCGGTGCCGCAGACGAGGGCCTGACGGACGCGCGCGGCAAATCGACCGTCATGGTGGTTTGCGCCTCTGGCGCCCGCGCCGCCATGGCCGCCGCCCGGCTGCAGGAAATGGGCTATGACGCGCAATTGGTCGAGGGCGGCCTGGCGGGCTGGAAAAAGGCCGGTCTGCCGACCACTTAAGTGACAGGGCGCACCCCGACACCATCCTGCGTTCCATAAAGGAAATATATCTCATGAAAAGACGACATTTTCTGATTGCAGGGGCGTTTGCCGGTGGCGCGGCTCTCGCCGCACCGGCGCTTCTGACCCGTCGCGCCGTAGCCGCCGAGCCGGGAGGGCCTTTGCCGATCCCGCCGCTGATGGATGTCGATGGCGCGGCGGGACACACCCTGAGCGCGCGCGCCGCAACGCGGGAGTTTGTGCCCGGCGTTGCATCGCCCACGCTGGGGTTTTCGCAGGACTACCTTGGACCGACCCTGCGTTTCCGGCGCGGCCGGACGGCGCGGATCGCGGTCGAGAACCGCACGAATGCGCCGATCACCTCGCACTGGCACGGCATGCACCTGCCCGGATACCTAGACGGCGGGCCGCAACTGGCTTTCGGCCCCGGTGAGACATGGGCGCCAGAGCTGCCCGTCGATCACCCTGCGGCGACGCTATGGTATCACAGCCATGTGCACGGCCAGACGGCAAGCCAGGTCTACCGCGGTCTGGCGGGCATGATCCTGCTGGACGACCCCGATATCGACGCGGCCCTGCCGAAAACCTATGGCGTGGACGATATTCCCCTGATTGTGCAGGATCGCTGGTTCGACAACGGTGTGATGGCCTACGACCTCGGCCATATGGACCAGATGGCCGGGTTCCAGGGCAACGAGATCGTCGTGAACGGCACGATCAGGCCGAAGCTGACGGTGCCTGCCGGACTTGTGCGGCTGCGGCTCTTAAATGCCTCGAACGCGCGTACCTACGAGTTCGGTTTTTCGGATGAGCGGACCTTTCACCAGGTGGCCAGCGACGGCGGTTTGCTGCCCGCACCGCAAGCGATGAAGGGGCTTCATCTGTCGCCGGGCGAGCGGGCCGAGATCGTCGCCGATTTCACCGACCGGCGCGCCGTGCGTCTCGTGTCTGCCGACATCGCGGCGGGAATGATGGGTGGCGGCATGATGGACGGCGGATCGATGGGCGGGATGATGGGAGGCATGATGGGCCGGGGTTCCGACAGCGATGCCCGTCTCGAGATCCTGTCCATCGACGTCTCGGACCGTGCCGCGCCGGGTCCGTCGCGCCTGCCGGCGACTCTCCCCGCGACCCTGCCCGACCTGGGCGAGCCGCTCCGCCGGCGCGATTTCACGCTCAACCTGCATGGCGGGGGCATGATGGGCAGCATGGTCAACAGCCTGATCGGACGCGATGGTCAGATCATGGGGATCAACGGCCAGTCTTATGATGCTGATCGAATTGATTTCAATGTGCCGCTGGGCGAAACCGAGTTGTGGCGCATCAACGCGGACATGATGGCGCACCCCTTCCACGTGCACGGGGCATCGTTTCTTGTCACGTCCATGGGCGGGCAGGCGGTCGACCCGGCGTCGAACGGGCTGAAAGATGTTGTTCACGTCGACGGACCGACCGAGATCCTCATCCGCTTCGACAAACCAGCAACGCGTGAAACGCCCTTCATGTATCACTGCCACATCCTCGAGCACGAGGACAGCGGCATGATGGGACAGTTCACCGTGGGCTAGCATGCGAACCGTCCGGTTTGCATGAAATAGCCCCTGCAGTTCAGCGCCTGTCGAAGGCTTGGACATCGCAGTTTACCGGTCTCCGGCGCGGGTGTGCGAACCGCTCCCGGCCGCTGAGTTGCGAAGTTACGGAGGGGAAAGAAATATGACAGACCTGTTCCTTTCGGCCGAACCCATAATCCGGCTCGCGGTCTTTCTGGCCGTCCTCGTGGGTATGGTGCTCTGGGAGGTTGTGGCGCCCCGGCGACGCCTGGAGATTCCGCGCGTGATCCGGTGGTCCAACAATCTGGCATTCGTTGTGATCGACACCTTGATCCTGCGTCTCAGCCTGCCGATCCTTGCTATCGGCCTTGCGGTCGTGGCCCAGGATCGGGGCTGGGGCCTGTTCAACGCGCTGGACGTCCCGGTTTGGTTTGCCGCACTGGCCTCGATACTGCTGCTCGACCTCGCAATCTATCTGCAACATGTCATGTTCCATGCCGTTCCCGCGCTCTGGCGATTGCACCGCATGCATCACGCCGACCTCGACTTTGACGCGACAACCGGTCTGCGCTTCCACCCGGTCGAAATCCTGATCTCGATGGTCATCAAACTCGCGGTTGTTGCAGCGCTCGGTCCGCCCGCCTTCGCGGTCCTGCTCTTCGAGCTGATCTTGAATGCAACGGCCCTTTTCAATCACGCCAACATTAACCTCCCGAAGCCCGTGGACCGCTGGCTCAGATGGCTTGTGGTCACCCCGGACATGCACCGCGTGCACCATTCAATTGACCCGCGCGAAACGAACTCGAACTACGGCTTCAACCTGCCTTGGTGGGATCGGCTTCTGGGCACCTACATCGCCCAGCCGGCCAAGGGCCACACCGAAATGGAAATCGGAATCGAGCAGTTTCGCACGACGAGAGACCTCTGGATCGACAGAATGCTGGTGCAACCGATGCGTGGACCCGCCAGCGGTCATGCCCTGGATCAACCCGTGCACTCAAAAGAGCTTTCAGGGCAGGCCGACGCGGCGACGTCGACCGGAGTTGATGTCTCAAAAATCAGGAATGAGGACTGAAAAGCCGCAGAGACGACTTGCCGTCCTGAAACGCCCTTGCAGAAGTCTGCTCCGACCTGCCGCAACGCTTCCCAGGTTTCCGCCCGCACCATGGAAAACGCTCCGGGACGTCTGCGTCACTCCCGCCCGACTCCATCGCATCGAGGATTGGGCATTTGGTGAGGTTCCCCTGCCCTGGACATCGCGCAATGAGGTCATCCAGCACACCACGCATCTCCGTCAGTGCGTGCAACTTCTCATCGATCTCCCGCCTTTTCGTGATCGCCCGCTCCCGTACTGCTTCGCAGCCGGACTCGCCGTCGTCGCGCAGCTCAAGAAGCTCCGAAATTTCGGAAAGTGAGAACCCGATCTCTTTACCTTGCCGGATGAACTGCAAACGGTCGATCACCTCTGGCCCATAATCCCGCGCACCGCCGTTTTCCGGGCGTTTTGGCTGCGAGATCAGACCTCGGCGCTCGTAAAAGCGGATGGTCTCGACCCCGAACCCGGTGGCGCGGGCCAGTTTCGCAATCGTGAACGGTCCTATCACCCGCACCTCGCCCTTACATGTTGACACCGTACCATACTACGGACTCTAGGGTGGTTTTCCAGACCCGTAATGCGAGGCACGATGGCAAGCTCCACCACACGAAGAAACCCCGCTGACGCAGACCGCCCGGCAAGGCCCGCCGCAACCGGCCGGCCAGCGAGGATTTTTCCCTGCGGCTCAAGGGGCGGCACCGACGCATGAAACATCTCATCATCCGGTGGGCGCTGCCGATCATTGGCGGTGGCGTGGCACTTGCGTTGATCTTCTGGCTCTACCGCGATCTGGATTTCCGGCGCTTTATTGAAGGATTGCGGCAGGCGAGCCCGGGATGGGTCGTGGTGCTGGGTCTTGCGATATTGCTGGAACAGGTGCTGAACGGCTGGAAATGGCGCCAGATCCTGCATGACGTGAAGCCTGTGCGCACCTTGCGGCTGACCGGCGCGCTGCTGGCGGGGTACGGTGCCAATGTACTGGTGCCATTGGGGATCAGCCCTCTGGTGCGCTCTTGGCTCATCGCCCGGATGGAAGCGCTGAAGATGGGCACCGTGCTGATCACGACCATCATCGCACGCTTCATTGACGGCGTGGTCTTCGCCTTGTTCGCCGGGGTTGTCGCGATGGCGGGCAAGGTGCCGCAGATCGCGGGCAACCTCGAACTGGGTCTTGCCGTGGCGGGTGCGCTCAACTTCGTGCTGTTCGCGGCCCTGCTCTTCGTGATGTACCGGTTCCGCACGGTGTTCGCACGGGAGGGGCCTCTGATCTGCCGTCTTTTCGATTGGGTGACCTCTTGGTTCCGGGCCAACGGTGCCAGCCTGCGCGGTTCTTTGTGTGACGGCGTGGTCTGGCCGCGCCGCCGTCTCCACCGCCTGAATGTCCTGATCGGGGCCATTGCCGCCAAGCTTGTCGCCGCGACACATTATCTCTGGGCCGGGCTTGCGGTCGGCGTGGTGCTGGCCCCCTTCGACTACTTGTTCCTGATGGTTTTTGCAGGTTTCTCGCTGGTCCTGTCACGCTTTATCCGTGTGCCGGGCGGTTTTGTCATCGGTTCGGCGCTGGCATTCCAGCTGCTGGGCGTTCCGGAGGAACAGGCGCTTTTGATGATCCTGTTCAACTGGATGATGTCGATCGGCATCGTTGTGGGCGTCGGGCTGATCGTCCTCTGGCAGTCTGGCATCGACATCCGACGCGCGCGTTTGGAAGCAGAGGCCGCAGATGTTGGAACCTGACGCCAGCTCCCTGCCCGACCGACGCCGCCGGTTCCGCCGCATCGCCGGCGCCGGCGCCGCCTTCCAAGGGGGCACAGCTGCAGTCGATTCCGCGACCGTGGTAGCCAGCCTCGTGTTCCAGCTGACCGGAAGCGCCTTCGCCGTGGGCTTCGCAAGCGCCGTTCTGCGGCTGGGTTGGCTGCTGCCGCAACTGGTCGTGGGCTATCTGGCCGAACGCACCGACCGCCGCATGCCCTTCTACGTCTTTGGGGCCTACGGTCGGGCAGCTTGCCTTGCCGCGATTGCTGTCCTGCTCTGGTGGGGATCGGACTGGCCCCAATTCAACTGGCCACCCGTGCCGCTGGCGGTGGGCTTCCTGGTGCTCTGGACCCTCTATGCCTTCATCAGCGGCGTGGTCGCAGTGCCCTACAACGATATCGTCGGCCGCTCGATCCGCCCCAAAGCCCGCAGCCGCATGCTCGCCTGGCGGTTCTTCGGTGGTGGGCTGATCGCGCTGGCCGTCGCGGGCTTTGTGGACCTGACAATTGACGTGATGCCGCCGCTTCTGGCCCACGCGGCGATTTTCGCGCTTGCGGCAGTGCTGATGGTCCTGTCTTCGACCCTCTTTGTCGCGGCGGGCGAGCCCGCAATGCCGGAGCGCCGCCCCAACGCTGAAACGCCAAAGGATATCCGAACCTTTCTCTGCGGCGGCTGGTTGGTGCTCAGAAATGATGCGCGTTTCCGCCTCTTCCTCTATGCCCAATGGCTTGGCGGTGCGACACTCATGGCGCTGCCTTTCTACGTCGTAGCAGCCGCCGACAACCGCATCGGCGTGGCCGATATCGGCATCCTGCTCGGAGCGCAGACCCTCGGCGCACTGGCGTCCAACCCGCTCTGGGCCTGGCTCGGCGATGGTGCCGGAAAGCTGACGATGCTGCGGACCGTCGCGTATGTCAGGATGGTGCCACCGCTGATCGTGCTGTGGCTGCTCTACACCGGGGCCGGGCTGTTCGGCTTCTTGCTCCTCTTCTTCGTCATCGGCGCGATGATGAACGGCGTGACCATCGGCTATCTGGGCTACCTGATGGAAATCTCTCCCGATGATCGCCGACCGGCGTATTCCGCCTATTTCAACGCGCTGGCCTCGCCTGCGGCCCTGCTCCCCTTGCTTGGTGCAGGATTCGTCTCGCTGATCTCGATCCATGCGGTTTTCGTCGCAGCCATTCTTGCGGCGCTCTGGCAGGTCTACCTGCTCTCCCGGATTTCGCGACTGCCAAGGCAAGCCGCGTCATGATCCGGATCCGCCGCTTTTTGAAACGGCTATGAGTGCCGGTGATCCTCCGGTTCTGGCCAATGGCGCGGCTGTGGTACTGACTTTGGGGACTGACGCTCAAAGGAGATTCAGCGGACGAGGTTTGGTATTTCGCTTTTGGGGCCAACCTCAACGAAAGCGTGTTCCGTGGACGCCGGAAGATGGCGCCGCTGGAATGGCGTGCCGGCAGAGTGCCAGGCTACCGGCTGCGTTTTAACCTGCACGGCCGACCACGCGGACGATCCGCGCCGGCGAATATCGGGCGGGCGGAAGGCGAAGGGGTGTAGGGTGTCCTTTATCTTATGACCCGCCGCGAGATGGTGCGGTTCAACGCAACCGAAGGTTTTCCGGGCTGGCGCTATCACCCGGTATAGCTCGACGCGCAAGATACTAGCGATTGCAGCCTGCAGGCCTTCAGTCTGATTGCAGATGGCCTGTCCGAGGACGGCAACCCGTCACTGCGTTACATCTCGCTGATCCGCGAAGGCGCGCGCCAGCACAAATTGCCAATGCACTGGGTCCAGAAGCTCGATCGGGTTCGCGCCGCAGAGGAAAGAGACTGAAGTAACCGGATCATTTAGCGATCAAATCGCGAACCTCAACGGCACTAGGCCAAGCCCAATAGGCGCAAGCCACGGGAATTTCGGCTTCACACATCATTCATCAGAATACTAAATCGTTGCAGACCAGACCCTGAACCGTCTCTGTCCTGTCATCTCTCGAATCAACCCTT
>Ga0207906_1000421_pt1 | contig 17065 bp, 16 predicted proteins | sample LinPmetageLP37_FD_184050 | JGI IMG/M metagenome (GOLD analysis project Ga0207906, IMG submission 184050) | Marine viral communities from the Pacific Ocean - LP-37 (SPAdes) | ecosystem: Environmental > Aquatic > Marine > Oceanic | place: Pacific Ocean | collected 2010-06-16 | reverse complement strand
AAAGGACAAACCGCAAGTGAAAAAATATTTCCACCATAAGCACGCCAGATATGCTGCGTAGAGATTTTATAAGAACTAATTGACTAAACGATTAATAAGTATAATCCCATTCCACACACATTATGCTTCCCTCCTACGTCGTCGCATAAAAAGTGTTCCATTAACATTGTAGAGAAACATTTGAGAAGAAAAAAATAAAGAAAATGATGTATTAAACTTTCGCTTTTACCAAAGCTCAGGTTACATAACGCAGAACATTAAAGGACAAATGCTATTCACGTTATTTATTAAGAACATACCATTAGTCAACTATAATGATATTATGTAAAATACCCAGAAACACTTGTTTTCATTAGAATAAACAGAGCTTGGGCCATTAAACTAATAAGCGGTTTGCTTCGCAGACTTTATAAAACATTTGTATCTATAATTAGCCGTTATGTAAAATAGCCGCTACCTCCCGATAGCTATCGGGACGCTCGATTGTTTTATAAAATCAAATTGTTATTGCAATTTATTTTAAACACAATCTCCAGCCGCTTGCCAGCCGCACATAAAAGCTACGTTTTAGTAATCATTAAAATTTTGTCGTACATGGATATTTGTACTACATATTTTTTCTACGCGATTCTCGTGGCGTTCCATAAGAGCTAAAATTTTTGAAATCGAGTTTTTTACGAGATTCACGAACTCCATTAAAGTTTATGCAAATAATTAACTACGTGAGTAAAAGCAAAATTCTTAGCACTTATTAAGTTTATAGTTCCAATTTGTCTTTTTTGTTTAGTACTTCTAATATTATGTAAAATATAGTTTAATGTTTTGAACTTTTTAAGGTTTATATTATATCTTTTGTCTTGAAACAAAAGAAACAAAAATTCAAGACTGCATATAATTTTGGAAACAATTACGGCTCATTACGCTACATTTTAAGAAACTTTTGAACTCCTTAAGATTGTTTTGAAATTCTATTAAAAGTTTGAACTATTAAGAATATGCATTACTAACTCCTTAAAATCTTACGCTCCACTCTCCTATTGTTTTACCAAAATGATATGAGGTCGGTTTGCCAACGCATCATCTGGGTAAAACTCACAATCACTGGATACTTTAATTTTTAATATTTTTTAAATGTTGAACAATACTTTCAACTTCTGATTCATCATATATAGGCTCAAAAGAGCCATTTATAATCACACCTTTTTTTAAAGGTTCAGATTTAAAAACCAAACCATCCTTTAATTTGATATTCTCCTTTTCTAAAGGCCAAGCTCTAACTTATAAGGCCATCATTTAGGTATAATCCAATAAGACTGAAAGAATTAATAATTCCATGTGCAATTATTATAGGAAAAAGTTTTCGATTAATTATAAAATAGACTGAACCAAATATAAGAGCAATACAACCAGTGGCAATAACACCTGCTAGTCCTTGGTAAATATGTAACATTCCAAATATTACAGAATGTATAATTAATGCTATAATTATTCCCAATTTATTATTTCCAGTACAATCAACCAATCTATTTAGTAAATATCCGCGAAATAACAATTCTTCACCTAAGGCTGCACCAAACCAAACAACTGTAATTAGGTAACCTATAAACACAAGAGGTTTTCCCATAAAAAAGGCAAATCTATCAGCTACACCTGCTGGGTTCGTTAGACCAAAACTTTCCAATATTGGTTTTACAATTAGTCCCATAATTGAAAAAACTAGTATTACAGTGCCAAGTGCTATCAATATATTAATCATCCAATTTTTTGTGCCTTTTGGAATTTTAGGCCCAAACTCTTTCCAGTTTGTTTTTTTTTGTTTCATGAAAATTGTACTAACTATAATTCCACACCAAATTGCTATTGAGCCTGCACCAATTACGTCGAAATAATCCGCAAGGTGTTTTATGCTCAATATAGTTAGGAATACAATGGCTATTTCTACAAGTATTTTAATATTAAAGAATTTCTTTTGTTGTTCCATATCATTCATCTAATTATTTATGAGCTGTATACGTCTTAAGTTTGATTATTATAAAAATGTTTTTGTAGAATTATCTTAATTTGAAATCAGTTTAGACTTGGCTGTGGTTTTTTTTATTATGAAATATGCGACAATGATATTCGGAACCCAGCATAACCAAGCAACTATTCTGTAAGCACCAATAAATTCACCCATTAGACTGGTCAATATAGGAAGCCAAATCCTTAATGTTACTGCAGCAAAGCAAGCTGCATAACTATAAATCATAAATTTTTCATGCAATGCAATATTTCTATTTTTAATGGCTTTGAAACCTAAAGCAGTCGTAGCTAACCAAATGATTCCAAGTGATAAAAATCCGAAAATACTAATGATTCCTCCTGTCACAAAAAAAGCTATATAAAGCCCGCAAATTCCACTTATTAAAACAGAAATCACATATGTTTTTCCAATTATTTTATGTAGTCTAGTATTCTTTCTTCTCAATTTATGACTAAACTGTAACCATCCAATCAATAAGGCAAGCCCACCAAGGATTATATGTCCATAAAATGCAATATTCCAAAAATTGTCACTTAAAAGTTCTGTTGATTTTGATGCTAATAATCCAGACTGTCTGTCAATCAAAAAGTAGATAATCGGATATAACCCAACGAGCGTAGATAAAATTCCAATGGTAATCCAAGATTTTTTTTTCATGCTTTTTGTTTAAGGAAATAGTTGTTCTATAATGTTCACAGTTTTTTTGTTTTTGCCAACGGCTCGAATATGCTTAGTGCGGGATTTCAAGACACTTCACTATCAAACCGCTACTTTGTTTATTAAATGCTTTAATGTTCAAATTAACCAAATTGCCCCACATTACGTCTATTTATTGTTGGCAACAGTTTTTTACTCTAGTCTTTTTTTAACAATTCATTCAATCTTTTCTTTGAGCCTTCACTCCCTAATTCCACTGCCTTTGTGTAACTCTTTATAGCTTCTTTTTCTTTGTCATATTTTAAGTAAGCTTCACCAAGTGAATCCCATAAATTACCATCTTCAGGGAATAACTTCACATTAAGTTTAAATAGTTCCAACGACCAATCAGGTTTGTCTTCTTTTTTCAATCTGCTATATCCTAGTCTATTTAGTATTGCATGGTCGTTAAATTCATTATTAAGTTCTTTCTTTAAAAAATCAGGTAATTTTTCTGCATTCCTAGATGGATTGGTTTTCATAAATTCTTGAACTAATTCATAAATGTTCCTTGAAATTGGTGTTGCAGTATAATTGGAATCAAAAATCATTTTGCCAATTTCTCGAGCAACGTTTTCTGATTCACTACCTAAAAACGCATTTGTTATGTATATAACAACTACATCATCATCTATAAATCTAACAAAATCTGCAAAATACAATCCATTACTACCATTATGAGCAACGATTTTCGTGTCTCTTTTACTTTGAGATATTGCACAACCATAACCATAGTACGAAGTCATTTTATCATTTTCGGCTACATACGGTGTTTCTTGTATTTCTTTAGTTTTTGATGTTAAAACAACGTTGTTTTTTAAAACTAAATGCCATTTATATAAATCTTCAATGGTGGAATGAATGTCTCCCTTACCTATACTATACCAATGTTTATCGTTGTATGGTAGGTGTTGTTGGGTTGTTCCCCAATCTGTCCATTTCTCATCATTTGTATTATAGTAGTATCCATGTGCAAGCCTGTCTGTATTAAAGGTGATACTTTTATATCCTGTGCTTGTCATTTCAGAAGGTTCAAATAAATTGTCATTTAGAAAAGAACTATACGTTTGGCCTGAAATCGACTCCAATATAATCGTTAACATGATGTAGTTAGCATTTGCATATTGGTACTTTGTGCCTGGTTTAGATTGTAATTCAGACTCGAAAAAATCTATTTGAAACTGTTTTTTACTTGCTTCATTGTATCTAAAACCTCCTGTTCTATTAGAAATTCCTGATGTATGTGTTAATAATTGATGAATAGTTATATCCCTTTTGTCAATAGGTGTCTGGGCAAAATATATACTTATTTTATCTGATGTTTTAATTTTTCCTTGTTCTACAAGTTTTAAAATAGCTGATGCTGTAAATTGTTTAGTTACAGAACCAATATTAAAAACTGTTGATGGTGAGTTGGGTATTTTATTTTCCCTATCTGCCCATCCATATCCTTTAGATAAAATAATTTCACCCTTTTGGGAAACTAAAACAACTCCAGAAAAGCCGTTTGTTACGCTTGACTCCAAATATGAGTCAATTCTATTGAAGAGCTTTTTATTAGTATTCTGAGAAAAAGAGTTTGAAGATGAAATAGTTAAATAAACTATAATTAGTACTTTAATAGTTAAATTCATTTTATCGTTGTTTGATTGATTGATGATGAATAAGTCCACTTGTTTTCTATTATGTTACAGTTTTTTTTCAAATTGTTGCCAATGTGATTGTATAAGATTCGTTGCGTGTTTAAGCACCTGATTTAACAAATAAATCACAGATAGAAAGTCAGCGAGGACTTTCGTAAATTGGCTAATACAAACAATTAATTTTATAAGGTGTTAGCACTTGTTTTTCTGTTTAATACTTTAATTCCAAGTGTTATTAAGATTACTATTAATACAATAAAAAATATACTTGTTGAAATGCTTTTTATAACTGAAAATATATTAGTTGTATAAACTGCAGTCTCTTTCAATTCGGGATAGTTTTTAAGCATTGTGATAATTCCGATATTTTCCAAATAATCTGCAATTCCGGCAATTATTGGTATTACGCAGAGATAAATATATCGGGAATTTAATTTGTTCAATTTTTTCAAGAAATAACCCAAAAGCAGACAGTAAGAAAGTCCGAATAGTAGTGGGTAAATCATATCAACAGGTATTTGGTTGGTTAGATACGTCCAACGTCCATTTTCTCCAAGCGAAGTGAATAATTCACGTACATAATTCAAATCATATCCCGTTGGCATCATATCCAACAATTTCATTCCATTCGAAAATTTCATTGTTTTGGGAATCGTAACGATAAGCATAAAAGCGTAAACGACATTAGTTAGAATAAAAAGGCTTAAAACCTTTTTTCCTGAAATATTCTTTTCTATAAATTTGATTAATCGTTTCATTTTTTCTTTTCCTTCTTTTGATTTGAAAAATATAACGTGTTTGTTTTTTGATTGACTAAATTGATGATTATTTTTTTATATTATTTCTGTTTTTCAAGCATTTCAAGGAAATTTGTTTTCTCTACTTTTCCAACGGCGTAATCAATTACTTTTCCTTCAAGATTAATAAAAATTGTTGTTGGTGTAGCACCAATGTTGTATTGCTTTACAAGTGCTTCAGCATTCGGGTCATCAATGACAATTTCAACTGGGACGATTTTCGCATCCATAGCTTTCATAACGTCGTTATCAGCAAAAACTTGACGTTTCATTATGCGACAAGGTGAGCACCACTCCGCTGTAAAGAATATCATAATATTTTTGTCCGAATTGTATGCGAGCTTTTGAGCAGATTCAATGTCGTTAGTCCATGTAATATCATTTGAAGGTGCATAAAATGAGTACCACGCATACCATAGAGAGACAACAAGAAAAGTTAACCAGAAAAATTGCCAAAAGGGATGCGATTTCTTTTTTGGTTGCTTTAAATCTGAACTTATTTTTTTAGTCTTCATTTTTAATTTGTGTTTTGTAATTCAGCATAAGTATTTTTTAGATTTTTTAATGATTCAATGGCATTACCGTAAGCCTCTCGGTTTTGTGCAAGCGTTGTTATTCTCGTTAAAACCATATTTTCAAAATAAATGTCTTTTCCGTAAGTGTCTGAAGAAATGCCCATATCCCTAAATTTTACGTTTCGCATCAAAAAATTATCATAATAGGCCTCAATGGCCTGTTGTTCTGAAGATTCAAGTTTTTCTATAGGGTTAAATGTTTCGTATGTTTCAGATATGGCGTTACGTAAGTTTAAATCGTTGAATAATTTTAAATCACCAGAAAATTTTAAATTTTCATAGGTAATCATGACTGGATAAAACTTTTTAGACATAATTAAATAGAATGATTTTGTCGATAATCTAGGGTTATCATAATCATTATATAATAAAATTTTGAATACTGTATCCAACTCTTTGAGCATTTGAGCTGCCTCATAATCAACAAGCGTCAACTTTTTAAGGTTGCGATCAGCCTCATCATGTAACTGAATAATGTATGAATTCCGCAACTCTAATTTCTTCTTTCCATTTGAATGTTCATTGATGGCCAGCGCGATAAGGATTCCTACTATAACAAGAATAATTTCTCCAGCGGCATAGGCAAAATAGTTTGTGAACTTATTTTTAGTTAACATTTTTCGTCGACTTTTTCTAAATAATTTTATCATGGCTTAGTGGTTATTTAATTCAAATACAAAGTTTTGGATAAGACTCTAAATACGTTTTAATTTTTTCTGTACTACGCTTTTAAATTTCCATTTAAGTCCAAATAATGGTCTTAAGATTGTAATTCTTTTTAAGATGAATTCATAGATAATAAAACAGACTATAAACGTAAATACTGTAATTCCTACAAACTCTAGCATAGGATGAAGATCTAATGGCAGAATAAATAATGCACCTGCATATAATACAAACATGTGAATGATATATATAGGGTAAACGGCTGCACTCAAATAGCTTAGTAATGCACTTGGTTCATTAAAGTAACTATATCCTATTCCAAATAAACCCAATATCCAAGAATTTGATTCTATGATGGTGATATACATATTTGATAATGACTCAAACCCTGTGAAACGAATCACGAAGAGAATGGTTGCCAAACCGATATATAACCATTTCCACTTTGAAACGGTTTGCCAGAATACTTTACCGCTATACACAAAAAGAAAACCAAAAAAGAACGCAAGAAAGCCTATAAAAAATCCATGCCAAGTTTTAGCGTACATTTCAAATAGCTGTGGTTTCACAACACCTATTTCTAATATAAAAAATGCTGATATAGATAATGGTCCTATAGCATAGGTCATCACTTTTGAAATGGCCTTCCTGATTTTTCCATTTTCATTTTTCTTCAAATAGTAAAAAACAGGTGACAACACTACAACGTAGACAAAAATATTTCCTAAAAACCATAGATGTCCCATATGCGGAAAATAACTCAATGGCATATTATAGTACTTCTGAAAAACTAAAAAATGTAAAGGCGTGATTGCCAAAATTCCGAATACAAATGGTAATAGAATTCGTTTTGAGCGCTCGATTAATAATTGCTTCCAATTTCTTTTTTTCATTGCAAAATATAAGCCCATTCCCGATACAAAAAACAGTAAAGGTATGCGCCAAATATTTAGCATCGTCATTGGTTTCCAAAGTCCTAATAAAGCGTCATCACTTCTTATAAACCCTATAAACATGGCCCAAGGTTGAAATATAATCGCTATATGGTAAATCAGTAATAAACCTATAGCAATGATTCTTAGCCAATCAATATCGTATCTTCTTTCCGTTGTCATCTTAAATTGTGTTTATTGTAACATCATTGCAACAACAGGAAGTGCTTTTTGTAATTCATTAAGATCTAATGTAAAGCCTATTGGTTGTAATTGCTGAATTAGCATTTCATAGATAGGTTTCATTTGAGCAAAATCTACCATTGCTGTTTCTCTTGCTGTAGCTCCATAATTATTACGAACCGTTTTGTCTGCTTTTGCATCAATGAGTAATTGTACAATTTCGATACGTCCAAAGAATGCTGCTGTATGTAAAGCCGTTCCGCCATCATTGTTTTTTACAGACAAATCTGCATTTGCATTGATCAATACTTTAGCAATTTCAGGTTTATTAAAAGTGGCTGCAGACATTAAAGGTGTAGATCCAGACATGGCTTCTTTTTGATTAATATCAGTCCCAGCTTCAATATGCTGCTTAACAGCTTCTAAATTTCCAGTAAGTACAGCACCATGAATATCTATACTTGGTTTGTTTACTGTTTTTGTTGCTTTAGCCGAATCATTTGAACTTGTTTCTTTGTTAGATTGTGCGCATGAACTCGTTAATAAAAGCGTAAAGAATAATAGCTGAATGGATGTTCTAATTGATGTAATTTTAAGTGTTTTCATAATTTAATTTTTTAATGATTAATAACTTGATTATTGTTTCTACAAAGATGCGACACTAAGCTAGTTGACTGATAATGTGCATGAAGCCTATTGTGTCAAGTTTGATGAGTGGTTAAAAATTATGACGCAGAAGTATAAATTATGACGCAAGCAACCATTTTTTGATGAAGAACTTTGCACTTTTAAGCTACACAGTGTTTAAATAAAAATTTCTACCTTTGAAATAGTACAAAACAACATGACTAACATCTCATATCAAGGAAAATTTATTGAGCAAGCTGAAACTCTTATTTTAGAGAATATCTCCAATGAGCAATTTGGGGTTTCAGAATTGGCTGACCTTATGAATATGAGTCGATCAAATTTGTTACGTAAGATCAAGAAACAAACACAAGGTAGTGCGAGTCAGTTTATTCGTGAAGTTCGATTACAAAAAGGAATGACGCTCTTAGAAGAAACAGAATTTACTGTTTCTGAAATAGCTTATCAGGTTGGATTTAGTAATAATTCTTATTTTATTAAATGTTTTAGAGAACATTATGGTTTTTCTCCAGGTGAATCCAGAAAGAGAATAGTTGAAAAGCCAGAAATTGAAATTAAAAACAATCAACCTAAAACTTTTATACAAGAGACCAAAGCAAACTTTCTAAAAAAATATCGATTACAAGTTCTTGGAGCAACTTTTTTAGTAATTGCTGCTGTTTCATTTCTTTTTATTCAAAATAAAACTACCAATTCAGAGATAAAAGTTAACGATATTAAGAAATCGATAGCTGTTTTACCTTTTAAAAATATGAGTAGTGATTCTACAAACTTTTACTTTGTAAATGGTCTTATGGAATCTGCTCTTAATAATTTACAGAAAATAGAAGATTTACGCGTAATTAGTAGAACATCTGTAGAAAAATATAGAAATACAAATAAAACAATAAAAGAAATTGCTAAAGAATTGAATGTTGGGTATTTGTTAGAAGGAAGTGGACAACGTATTGATGATCAAGTTTTATTAAATATTCAATTAATTGATGCTTCGAATGATATGCCAATTTGGGCACAACAGTATAATAATAAAGTGGTGGACGTTTTTTCATTACAAAACATTGTTGCAAAAAAAATTGTAAATGCAATACACGCTAAAGTTACACCTGTCGAATTTCAACAAATTAATAAAAAACCAACTGAAAATCTAGAGGCGTACGACTTTTACCTTAAAGGGTTAGTGCCATTGCAGAAAGAGAATAAAGAAGGATTGAATGAAGCAATTTCTTTTTTTGAAAATGCCATTGAGCTAGATCCTACATTTGCATTGGCATATGCCGAACTTGCAATTGCTTACTACTATTTAGATTTAAATCAAAGTAAAAAACAATACACAGAAATTATCAATAATTATGCTGATAAAGCTTTGCTTTATGATTCTAAATCTGCAGAAAGCCTTATCGCGAAAGCACTTTACTATATAAATATTAATGAATTTCGATTAGCAATACCTCATTTAGAAAAAGCCTTAGAATATAATCCTAATTCATCTCCTGTAATTCAAATACTTGCAGATTTATATTCACGTGCAATACCCAACACAGGCAAGTATTTAAAATATGCTTTAATGGGTTTACAGCTAAATATCAATGAAAATGATTCAATAACAAAAAGCTATACGTATTTAGCTTTGAGTAATGCACTTATTCAAAACGGTTTTGTGAATGAGGCACAGAAATATATTGACTTGTCATTAAAATTTAATCCAAAGAATTATTATGCCCCTTTTTTGAAAATATTTATTCAATATGCTGAACATCAAAATTTAAGTAAAACTACAAGTTCATTAAAAAAAGAATTTGAAAAAGACACTACTCGTTTAGACATTATGCAAGAGGTAGCAAAATTTTATTATTTTCAAGAAAAGCATGATAGTGCTTATTACTACTATGATAAATTTGTGCAAATCAAGGAAAAAAATGGTCTAAATATGTATCCGCAAGAAAATTTAAAAATTGGATTGGTATATGATAAAATGGGCTTCCATGATGCTGCTGAAGCCTTTTACAAAGCCTATGCTGAATATTGTGAAAATGATAAATCTATTTACCAGCCAATTAGTTTGGCTATGAAATACCTGCATGACGATAAACCTAATCTTGCTATGGAGCAATTTCAAATATTTGCGACTAAAAATAATTATCAATATTGGGTTTTGTTGTTTCTTGAAGAAGATCCCATAGTGAAACCTTTGAAAACTCACCCAGAATATGATGAAGTTATTCAAAAAATTAAAGATAGATTCTGGGAAAATCATAAGCAATTGGAAAAATCATTAAAAGATAAAAACCTATTATAATTCATTTGATTTAAAATAAGTTTTTAAGGATTTTTTAATAGAAAAAAGCAGTTACAATGTTTAGTTTATGATATTATTGTCATGCCACACACATTTTCCTCCACTCCTCTGCCCTTTCTTAAAAAGAGTGTTCCATTAACCGAGTAGATAAACATTTTAGAAGAAAAAAATAAAGAAACTACAATTTAAAGATGTGCTTTTAACCAAAGCCCATCTTTACATAACGCAAGTACATTATAGTACAAATGTTATCATTGGTATTTTATGAAATAATGACAATCATACCAACTAAACGAGCCCATCAATATTGATAGGCCCTTTATAAAAAACTTGAAAGTATATATTAAATAACTTTTACGTTTACTGCGTTTAATCCTTTGGTTCCTTCTTCTAAATTGAATTCAACTTGGTCGCCTTCACGAATTTCGTCAACTAATCCAGAAATGTGTACAAAGTGATCTTTGTCAACACCCTCTTCTGTAATAAAACCAAATCCTTTGGCATTATTGAAAAATTTTACTGTTCCTTTATTCATTGTAATGTAATTAAATTTATAATACTTGTTATATGGCAAAGATGGTGCCAATAATTGGATTTATTACTAATTCTACTGTATTATTTAATTGAACCGCAATTACTTGACCTAAATATTCAACTTTGTTTCTTTAAATGAATTGTTTAAAACTGATGATTTTGAGCAAAAAAAGTGTGTTTATAACCACATTCTATTTTTAATTCACATCTGTATTGATCACTTTGAAGAGGTTTACAAGTTTACCAACTACCTCCGCCTCCGCCGCCAAATCCGCCACCTGAGGAGCCTCCACCTGAACTCCCACTACTTTTTGGGGAACTTACCATATTAGATTGTGTCCCTGCAATAGTTCTTGAAAATGAGCGTGAGAAGTTGTGCATAGTGAGCGCATTGTTTCCCGTAGAAGTATACCAATTTGGGGGCTGTACATTTAATGCTTCAAATTTTCTGGCCCATTTTTCAAATAAACCAAAGGCCAATGCATAGCCCATGGTATTTTCAAAATAACCTGGATCCTCTTTTAATAGCATTTTCAACTTATTTTCTTCGGCAACTTTAATAAACCGTTTGAACCCCTTTAATTCTGATAGTAATTGATTACCAACGGCATTCTTTTTTATCATATAGAAATTTACAAACAGTAATATAACACAGCATACAAATGTGGCTAAGGCAGCTATCAATCCCCAAAAAGTCAAAGATATTAGGGTTAATAATATGGTTAACAGTACTAATACAACATAGGTAATGGTTTGCACTTTTTTAGATTTAGCTTCATAATAAGGCTGTGCTTTTTCTTTTAAAAGCTTAGCAGCACTTGCCATGGTGATATAAAAGGTGTCTTTTAGGCTGCTCACCAGTACTTCTTCAATTGGGCTACTTGAATTATCAGCAAAAAGACCATTAAAAATTTTTAATTCGTAATCAGGAGAATCAACCGGTAATGCTTTAAGTTTAATAATTTTAGTGTCCTTTTTACCTAAAACCCATTTCTTTTTAATCTCCTCAATTCTTATATGTCCTTTTGAGCCCCAATGGGGTATCAAAGAAATAAGATCAGAATTATCTTCTTTATCGTTAATTAAAAACCCAGCCATGGCAGGATCAATATTTTTTGGCGCATAATAACTTGTAGTGGCTATGACTTTTTGGTCTTTGCCATATTTATCCCATACGGCATAAAATAAAGCTATTAGAGCTCCAATTAAAAACACCCATCCATATTGATTCCAAAAAGGCCAGAGTGGTTTTATTTCGTTTATGGAATTTAAAGGAAGATTTATTAAAACCGTCACACTTTGACCAGGATAAGAAACAAAATTGCTTTTACTGGTGGCGACCATTACATTATTTTCAAAATGAAAATCAAAATCAGTGCTTATATTGGTATTATTGGTATTGCCGGAGTACACAAAACAGTTTTCTTTACTAAGCTGTATGTTAGCAGGTGCTTCAATTTTAAAGCTGATTTTATGAAATTCTGCAATCCAGCCATCTGGTTTTAGATTCCAATAAAAGCGAATTTGGGGTTCTTCAAAAAGAAAGGCATTCTTAACACGGTATTTAATTTCATAATGCTGTGGCCCAATCAAGGTTTTATCCTTATCCCCTATTTTGATGTCCATTTTTTTGGAGAGCTTTTGTACAAACCCGAAAGGCGCATCAAATTTATAGTTAGGAACTTTTATTTTACTTATTTCTATTTTCCGTTTTTCTTGTGTTCCTTCTGAATTAGTAAGATTGTATTCAGTAAGAATGGTTCTATAAATGCCGTGTTTATAGGTTTCAAAGTTAAGATCATAATTTTCATCCACATCAAAATATCCCTTCTCAGAAATTATAATGTCTACGGAATACTTGTTAACCGTAAAATCTTGAGAATACCCTTTGCAAATAACAAAGAGCGCGAGCATAAGAAGATGCACATGTTTCATCACGAAAAATCTACCTTAACATTGGCTCTACTGGTTTCATCTGTTTCAAAAAAGTCGAAATGCTGATATTTAAACATGCTGGCAAATAAAACCCCTGGAACACTTTCTCCATAGGTATTATTTTCACGTATGGTTCCATTATAATATCTACGGCTACGTTCTAAATTTTCCTCAATAACATTTAGTTTTTCCTGTAAATCAAGAAAATTGGTGTTGGCTTTTAAATCTGGATACGCCTCGCCCAATGCGAAAATACTGCGTAGGCTTTGTTGCAATTGGTTTTCAGCCTTTATCTTGCCATTAATATCATCGGTTGGAACCTGCATGGCTGCATTTCGGGCATTAATTACGGCCTCAAACGTCGTTTTTTCATGTTTTGCATAGCCTTTAACGGTTTCTACTAAATTAGGAATTAAGTCATAACGTCGTTTTAAAGCAACATCAATATTGCTCCAAGCGTCTTTTACTAAATTTCTGTTTTTTGCAAAACGATTGAAAACAGTAACAATGAATAAAACCAAGAGTAAACCAAGACCTAATAAGAGAAGTATTGCACCCATAATAAAAATATTTTGAAATTAATGATTAACTAAGATACAATATTCTTACCATATATTATTAACAATAACACCTTCAAATTTAGCAATTTAGCCGTACAGGGTTAGCGCTAATCCTATTACAAAATCATCAATAAAACATTATTTTTTTCGATTTGCTTTCATTTGTTGGAACAATTCTTTAAACATGCCACGAGCAATCAATAATTTCATGATCTCATTGGTTCCGGCATAAATTCTAGCCACCCTGTTATCAGCATACATGCGGGCAATTGGGTAATCCCATATATAGCCATAACCTCCAAATAATTGCAGGCATTCATCAACTACCTTGCTGCACATATCTGTAGCGGAATATTTTGCCATGGAGGCACTTTCCGCTGTTAACTTATGATCTGATAATAATTGTGTACATCGATCTATAAAAGCCTGATGAATTTGAAGTTGTGTTGCACATTCAGCGAGTTTAAATTGTGTGTTTTGAAATCCTGCAATGGGTTGTTTAAAGGCGGTTCTAGTAGAGGTGTATTCAATGGTTTTTTCTATAGCCCCTTCTGCCACACCAATAGCACCAAGGGCTACTGTTAAGCGCTCTCTAGCTAATTCTGTCATCATAATTTTGAAACCTAACCCTTCTTCCCCTAATAAATTTTCTTTTGGAACTTTTACATTATCAAAAAACAATTCACAGGTGTCTTGGGCTTTCATTCCTATTTTTTTGAAAGGAACTCCTTTTTCAAAACCTTCGGATGCACTTTCCATTATCAATAATGACACACCTTCCTTTTCTGTTCCCAAATTAGTTTTTACAGCTACTATGGACATATCACTCATATATCCATTCGTGATAAAGGTTTTTTGTCCGTTTACCAAATAATAGTCCCCTTTATCTACAGCAGATGTTTTGATGGCTTGAAGATCACTACCACAGTTTGGCTCGGTCATACCAAGGGATGTAATCATTTTTCCTGTTGCCATTAAGGGAAGATATTTTTGCTTTTGTGCTTCTGTACCGTATTTTAAGAGATATGGTGCTATAATATCTGAATGCAATGAAAAACCTGGTCCGCTGATGCCTTCTTTTGCCATTTCTTCAATAAATAAGGCACTATAGCTAAAATCTAAACCACTACCACCATATTGCTCAGGCATATCAATACAAAGCAAGCCTAATGCTCCAGCGCGTTCCCAGATTTTACGACTCACCATGCCGTCTTTTTCCCATTGGTCTATATGATCCATAATTTCATTTTTGATGAAATCTTGAATCATATTTTGCATCATTTTATGTTCTTCTGATGCGTATATTTCGCGTTCTATTAAAATATTTTGTAACATATTATCGACAAATCAGGTTAGAATAATTTTTTTCAATATATGTAAAGATAGCATCTTTTTACTGGTTGTTTGAAAGATAGCGTGCATCCAATCACCTATAATGAGACAGATTATAATATCTCGATAAGTTTTCTGATTGTTTAATAAATCTTTTCCGCCCAAATTTACAGCTTTTAGAGGGCTATTTTAAAACCTAGCTGAACTTAAGGGTGTTTCTTTCTTATTACTGATATTGCGGATTGTTTTCGTCTAAAACAATATCTTTTGTCGCCACATATAAATCACCTTCCTTTTTGAGTTTAAGAATGCTATTGATTCCATTTCGTTTTAATTTAGAACGACAGTACTTAGATAATAATGGATCATTATCAAAAACCATGGCCGTCATGGCATATTCAGATTTACCAGGCACTTTAATAACCGGATTTATAAGTTTAAGTTCGTTACTATGATGATATGTACCGGGTACAAATGTGTAGAATGTATAATGACCATCAGAACCGGTTTTAATCCAGCCTCTGTGATGGATATAGCGTTTTTCATTATGAATTTCCATTTTATATTCTCCATTTGCGTCTGTTTGAGAGATGGAAAGAAGCACGCCATTTGCAGGTGTTTTTCCATCATTTTGAAAAATGGTCCCGGTTATCATTAGTTTCTCCTTGTTTTTATCAAAATCAGGAATGGTATCCGTATTGTTTAACGGACGTTCAGAATAATTATAAATAGGACTGCTTTTCTTAAAAAAAGAAAGAGATTCTTCCAAAGTACTGTTAGATTCTTGTGCCAAAACCGTTTGATAAGAAAACAGAATGTAGGCAAAACAAATGAGGGTCATTAACTTTTTCATGAGGGTCTTAGATTAATTAATTTTTTAAATCTAAATAATTTAGTCCGTTACAGACTTAAAAATCACATGAACTCTAAAATTAAACGATAAAATGAACATTTTGCTCCTAATATTAAGGAATCCAAATCGATGTTAAAGAAAATTAAATGCTGAAACACCCTATTATTTAGAGAGCAGTAATTATTTAAGATATGATGTTTTCGAGGCAATAAATAAACATCAAAAATTCATGGGGTCTATTATAAAAACTTATATTTATGCGAAAGGATTTTTACAAATTAATTGGTATCCCAAACAAACTAAATCGAATAGAGAGAATTTCCTCGATATCTTTTAAACTAATTAAAAGTAACAAACAGCATAAATAAATTAAATATGATAACAGAAACCATTTTATTAAAACAAAGACCAATTGGGAAACCAAAACTATCTGATTTTGAGTTTTTAAAAAAAGAAACCAATTTAGCTATTAAGAAAGGTGACATTCTTTTAGACACCATTTATATTTCTGTAGATCCGTATTTAAGAGGAAGAATGAACGATGCTAAATCTTACATTCCACCCTTTGAAGTTGGAAAACCCATAAGTTCAGGTTTAGTTGCTAAAGTCATGGCGTCAAAAAATGACCATTTTAATGAGGGGGATTATGTTTCAGGAATGTTAGAATGGAAAACAAAACAAATTTCTACAGGTGAAGGTTTAATAAAAATCGATAAAAATTCAGCACCACTAAGCGCTTACTTAGGAATTTTAGGAATGACAGGCTTTACAGCCTATTTAGGCCTTACAGAAATTGGTAAACCTAAAGCTGGAGAAACGTTGGTGGTTTCTGGTGCCGCTGGCGCCGTTGGAACAGTTGTCGGTCAGATTGGGAAAATTTTAGGCTTGCATGTGGTTGGTATTGCAGGTACCGATGAAAAAACTGAAATGCTTATTTCTGAATTTGGTTGTGATCATGCCATAAATTATAATACCACCGCAAATATGAAGGACGCTATAAAAAAGGCCTGCCCAAATGGTGTTGATATTTATTTTGATAATGTTGGTGGACCCATTTCTGACGCCATTCTATTTAATATCAACAAATTTGCCAGAATGATTATTTGTGGTGCAATTTCGGTATATAATAATACAGAGATTCCTCAAAGTATGAGTGTACAACCATTTTTGATTAAAAACAGTGCTTTAATGCAAGGATTTATAATTTTTAATTATGCAGATAAATTCCCGGACGCCATAAAACAGCTCTCTACATGGTTAGGAGAAGGCAAATTAACATATAAAGAAACCATTGTTGAAGGTTTTGAAAATACCCCTCAGGCATTTATGGATTTATTTAACGGAAAAAATAAAGGTAAAATGATAGTGAAAGTCTAATGTTAAAAAGCAACT
>Ga0207906_1000420_pt1 | contig 17140 bp, 11 predicted proteins | sample LinPmetageLP37_FD_184050 | JGI IMG/M metagenome (GOLD analysis project Ga0207906, IMG submission 184050) | Marine viral communities from the Pacific Ocean - LP-37 (SPAdes) | ecosystem: Environmental > Aquatic > Marine > Oceanic | place: Pacific Ocean | collected 2010-06-16 | reverse complement strand
AATTTATGATTGTAACATTTCACCAAAAAGAATATGCCTTTTCGTTTCCCTTTTTAAGGTGGGTTATTAAATCTGCATTATCTTCAAAGTTATGTTTCATAAAGAAAGAATTATTAAACATTTATTAATGGAAGCAACAATATTAATAAAAAAAAACGAAAAACATTAGGGTTATGTCAATGAGCTTCGTAATATAAGTATGAATCAAGCCCAAGGTAAAAAATTAATTGCAAAGTATTTTACAGATTCCATCTCTGCATCAGAACTGGATGAACTGATGGCGTGGTTGGATAAAAAGGAAAATCAAGATCTTTTTTTTGACAGTGCTAAAGTAGATTATGCAATCCTTAATAACATGAGCCAATACAATGCCGAAAAATCCGAAAAACTGTTGCTTGATAAAATAAGAAAGGATAAAAACATTTTATATAAATTCAAGATCGGGAAACTTTTTAAATATGCTGCTGTAGCCATTCTGTTTTTAAGTACGGGGTATTTTGTTTATAACGATTTTTTAAAGGAAAAAAACAATAGCACAGTTACCGTAGAAAAAAATGCCATAATCCTGCAGTTGGACGACGGGAAGATCAAGGTGCTTTCTGAAGATGGCGCCGTCAAGGTTGTTAACCAGGAAGGAACTGTTGTTGGTTCACAAAGTGGAAATCAATTGGTTTACAATAGTGAAACAAGTATTGAGAAATTGGTTTATAATACCCTAACGGTACCTTATGGAAAAAGGTTTGAACTGAAACTATCCGATGGAACCCATGTTTTTTTAAATGCCGGCACCTCACTGAAGTATCCCGTGAAATTTTTAAAAGGTGAAAACAGGGAAGTGTTTTTAAATGGCGAAGCCTTTTTTAATGTTACCAAAAACAGCGAGCACCCCTTTATAGTTAATATGAACAATGTTGGCGTAAGGGTTTTGGGCACAAAATTCAATGCCTCGTCGTATCCAGAGAATGATGTTGTCAATACCGTTTTGGTAGAAGGCTCTGTGAGCATATTCAATAATAACAATGCTTACAGCACTTCAACCTCAAAAGAATTAAAACCCGGTTATATGGCCACTTGGGACAAAAGCAATAAAAAAATAACTATTGATAAGGCCGATATAGACCTGCATACCGCTTGGATGGATGGAAGGGTTATGTTTAGGCACATGCCCTTTAAAAAAATCATAAAAAGATTGGAAAGACAATATGATGTCACCATTATGAATAATAATACTAAGTTAGACGATGAATTCTTTACAGCAAGTTTTGATATTGAAACCATTGACCAGATACTCTTGGCATTCCATAAAAATTATGGGATTAATTACTCAATTTTAAATAAGCAAATAATTATTAACTAAAAACTAAAAAAAATATGGTATAACAAAAACTCATGACATTAACTCAAAATCAAAAAGACTATGAACCTTGTTTTAAGCTGTAAAAAAAGCTGTTAATAAGGAAAAAAAACCGGAAAATGCTCGAACATTTCCCGATTTAAGCAATGATTAAAAATTATTAACCACATAATGCATAACAAAAATATGAAAAATCTATTTAAGCAAAAGGGATTTCCCTCTTTTCAATTAAAATTCGATTTAAAAATGAAACTGACCACACTTTTATTGATAGTTTCCTTCTTGAATCTTTATGCGAACGATTCTTACGCTCAAAAGACCAAGATTACATTAGATATGGAACACACCACCATTGAAAATGTTTTAAGCAAAATTGAAACCCTTTCCGAGTTCAAGTTCATGTACAATGACCGTGAAGTTGATTATAAAAAGCTGGTTTCCCTTTCGGCTAAAAATGAACGCATTTCGTCTATTCTAACCAAGTTGTTTTCTGATACCAACGTCACTTTTGAAGTATTTGAAAAGCAAATCATACTTAAGGCAGATGCTTCAAAAAAAATTAACAACACAATGCCTGTAATAAAAACCGATCAGCCCGTTCAGGAGAGGGATATTTCTGGGGTCATTTCAGATGTAAACCAACAACCTCTACCCGGTGTGAATATAATGGTTGAAGGGTCTTCAACAGGGGTGGTAAGCGATTTTGACGGCAATTACAGCCTCAAAGTGAGCTCCAATGAAGACGTCCTTGTGTTTAGCTATCTCGGTATGAAAAGTGTAAGAAGAACAGTAGGCCAAAATTCCATTATAAATATTCAAATGATAGAAGACAGCCAATCTTTGGAGGAAGTTCTCATTACCGCAACAGGCCCTCGTAGAAGAATAGAAATGGGTAACTCCATTTCCAAGTTGGAAGTTGGGGATGATGTGAAAGAACGACCAATAAGTGACGTTTCCGGATTACTTCAAGGACAAGCTGCAGGTGTTCAAATAATTGGCAGTGGTGGTTCTGTAGGTATGGGTTCCAGGATTCGTATCAGGGGATCCAATAGTGCTTCTTTATCCAACGAACCTGTTATATATGTTGATGGTGTTTTAATCAATAACCAACCCAATTCCATCTCTTTCGAAACCGGTGGGCAGTCGCCTTCCAGATTAAACGACATCAATCCGGAAGATATTGAATCCATTGAAATCATCAAAGGCCCTTCTGCCGCAACCTTATATGGATCCATTGCTGCAAATGGTGTCATTCAAATTACAACCAAAAGAGGGAAATTGGGCAAACCAAGATGGTCGGCTTTTTTAGAAAGTGGCCTCGTAGAAGATATTGTAACGTATCCTAAAAATTATCAAGCCTATGATGCGGCAGGAAATCCGGGGTTTAATTTTGAGGCAGCCGATGGCACCTTTACCCCTAGTAGGGTCGATTCGTTTCAAGCACTCAATGATCCTCGTACTTCACCATTTAGAACGGGACAGTCTTATGGAGGCGGTATAAGTGTTTCTGGTGGGAGCGAATCCCTTACCTATTTCATGTCCGGTAATATGAGCAATGCCGAAGGCGTAGTTCCTGTCAGCAATATTAAAAAAGCCAGTTTTAGGGGAAATTTTGGAGCAAAAATCAGTGACAAATTAAAAGTGAATTTAACAACCGGTTACGTAAACAATGATTTGGAACTGGCTTTAAATGATAACTATTCTCTCGGGCTTATGAGCCAAGGCCTTAGTGGCACCCCTTCGTATGATATTAACAGGGGTTGGGGGGAATTCACACCTGAAGAATTATTCACTATTGATACACGACAGTTGGTAAACCGTTTCACAACAGGTATGGAAACATTATGGAACCCTTCCGAAAAATTCAGTGTACGTGTTTTTGGAGGCTTGGACTTTACATCACGTTGGGACAGTCAATTCTTCCCTACCGGTAAGGCTCCTGCTTTTCTTAATTATGATCAAGGCGCCCGTTTTTCAAATCGCTTTAATGATTTTGTTTACACTTTGGATGCGGTCGGGTCTTACAAAACCAATTTTTCTGAAAATATTACCTCGCGGTCCTCTCTTGGTTTCCAATACTTGCAAAACCTTTCCCAAGGCACCTTTGCAACAGGATATCAATTAGTTGCAGGAAGCAGCTCCATAGCTGGTGCCGCCGTAACCCAAAGCAACGAAGAAACTTTTGAGCAGCGCACAGTGGGTATGTTCTTTGAAGAGCAAGTAGGGTTTAACGGCAAGCTATTTGTTACAGGAGCTGTTCGTGCCGATAGGGGAAGCTCTTTTGGGGCGTCATTCAAATCGGTATTTTATCCTAAACTGAGTGCTTCTTGGTTAATTTCAGAAGAAGATTTCTTTAATAAAAATGATAAAAACTGGATCAGTTCCTTAAGATTAAGAGGTGCTTGGGGTGCTTCTGGGGTTCAGCCAGGTACCAATGATGCCTTACGCTTTTATAATCCCATTGCTGCTACAGTTGGTGGTCAAAGTGTTACTGGGGTTACCCTTGGTGGTGTTGGGAATGCCAACCTTAAACCGGAACGTTCGCGTGAATTGGAATTTGGTTTAGACACTAAATTGTTTTCAAACCGTGTTGGGTTGGAACTCACTTATTTTAACAAGCAAACAGAGGATGCTTTGATTTTTAGACAATTACCATTGTCCCTTGGTGTGGGAAGTGGCCGTTTTGAAAATTTGGGATCGGTTAAAAACACGGGCGTAGAAATTGCACTGAACACAAGAATTATAGAAAAAGAAAAATTCTATTTTGACCTTGACTTAATAGCATCTTTTACTGATAATGAGCTTAAAAAACTTGGAGACGGCATTCAACCTGTTGTTTTTAATGTTGTACAAAGGCATACTGAAGGTTATCCGCTAGGTGGGTATTGGGATGAGGAATATACTTATAATGATGCCAATGGTGATGGTCTAATTAGCCAAAGCGAAGTACAAGTAGGCGAAACCAAATACCTGGGAACACCATTTGCAACTACCGATATTTCATTTACACCGGTTATTGGGTTGTTTGATAATCGCTTGGTTTTGAAAGGACTTCTAAACTACAGAGGTGGTCAAAAACTTTATAATAATACAGCCGCTTGGAGAAACGGTAACAGCAATACTCAAGAATTAAACGATCCTAATGCGTCACTTGCTGGTCAAGCCCGTGCCGTGGCATCAAAATTCTATGGTACCAATGCCGGATATATAGAGGATGCATCATTTTGGAGATTGCGGGAAATATCCATTACTTACAATGCGCCCGGAACGTTTGCATCTAAGCTTGGGTTTTCACGTGTGAGCTTAACCCTTTCTGGTCAAAACCTTGGGTTATGGACTGACTATTCAGGGCTTGATCCTGAAATTAGTTCTACAGGTCAAAGCAATTTTGCAACCGAAGAATTTCTTAGTCAACCACCAATTCGTTCATGGAAAGCCCGTATAAACCTTTCCTTTTAAAAACTAATTATAACAACGATATACTTGAATTATGAAAAATTTAATAAAAAATAAAAATCAATTTGAAAGTTTTCGGTGGTTAGTATTTGCCAGTCTTTCAGTGCTTATTGCTTTAGTAATGGTGTCGTGCGATACCATGGTTGAAGTAGTGGATCCAGACATTGTAACGCCCGAGTCTTTAAATAGTGAAGCCGGAATTCAAACCCTTAAAGCAGGATCACTGGGCGATCTTTCAGTGGCCCTGAGTGGTTCCGCTGCGGGTCATGGGGCGACAACCGGACTTATTGTAATGAGTGGTCTTATGTCTGACGAATATGATTATTCAGGCACCTTCCCAACACGCCGTGAAGGCGATACCAGAATTCTTCAAAACACCAATGGTGATATGGACAGGATTTTTGGCAATTTGCACAAAGCACGTGCCGGGGCAGAGGCCACCATTGATTTAGCCGTTAATTTTGGCGGTGTTCCTGAGGTTGAAAGTGAGATGCAAAGCGTTGTAGGCTTTACCTGTATTATGTTTGCCGAAACATTTTGTGGCGCTGTCCCTTTGAGTAAAGTACCCGCAAATGGTGATATCCAATTTGGAGAGCCTTTAACAACAGAACAAATGTTTAACGTTGCTATTGGTTGGTTTGATCAAGCTTTGGCCAGTGCCAGTGGAAACGCCAATTTAACTAATTTGGCGCGTGTAGGGAAAGCACGTGCATTGTTAGGGTTGGGACAAATTAGTAATGCAGCTAGTGAAGTATCAACCGTGCCTACAAGTTTTGTTTACAATATAGAGCATTCTGTGAATAGCCCTAGACAAGAGAATGGAATTTACATTATGAGCACGGTGCGTCGTCAATATTCTATTGCCAATGGTAAAGGTGGCAATGGGCAAATGTACCGCTCAGCAAACGACCCAAGAACTCCTTGGAATGATGGCACTGAATTTGGTCAAGATGATGTAACCTTATATTACAACCAATTGAAATATACATCTTCAAACGCATCGGTTGCGTTAGCCTCGGGAATTGAAGCGAGATTAATTGAAGCTGAAGCAGCTGCAGATTCCGATGATGACATAGGTGTTCAAACCATTCACAATACGCTAAGGGCAGATATTATGGGCCTCCCTGCTTTGGATTTTATAGGTTTAACCGGAGATGACCTTATGTTGGCTCACATGGGCGAACGTGCATTTTGGCTGTATAGTACTGGCCATAGACATGGGGATTTACTTCGTTTGGTTGATGTTTATGGAATGTCTCCTTCCGCTGTGTTTCCATGGGGTTCCTATTTTAAAGGTGGTGATTATGGCTCAACGTTAAGGTTCCCAGTTCCTCAATCTGAGTCAAATAATCCAAATTATGTTGAATGTTTATAAAAATTTGAATTAGTTTTAATTGAAAAGAGGCTGTCTTAAAATTCAAGATAGCCTCTTTTTATTTGGATAAGAACAGCAGGGATTTTTAATTACAAAATTCACATTAGCATAAAAATTTAAACATCCCCATATCTATCTCAAAATTCTTTTAATTTTATAAATTGCAAGTAATAATTTTTTTCTATGGCCAACCCAAATAATATTTCAAAACCTATAAGTGCCACAGGTTTTTCAGTTTTAGCCTTTTTGTTTTTTTTGTCAGGTGCAGCCGGTTTAATTTTGCAAGTTGTTTGGATGTACCGCCTTGGATTGATATTCGGAAATTCTTCCTATGCAACTGCGGCTACATTGGCTGCTTTTTTTCTTGGCTTGGCCATAGGTGGTTGGTATTTAGGAAGTGCTTCGGCTAAATTTAACCGTCCTCTAACTGCTTACGGATTTATGGAAATAGGAATAGCATTAACAGCACTTCTTTTAATTCCCGGTATAGCGTTTTATGAAACATATTATGCATCCGTTGTTATGTTTATTGATGGGCAAAGAAACATGCTCACGTTTTTAAAGTTTGTTTTTAGCATTGCCCTTTTGCTCTTTCCTACGGTTTTAATGGGCGGTACATTTCCTGTACTTGCACAGTACGTTGGGAAAGAACATCGCCAACTTGCTAGTAGGGGCACTATTTTATATGCCGTTAATACGCTAGGCGCTTCCATTGGTGTGTTTTTGGCTGGTTTTTTCCTGCTTTCAAAATATGGTGTAAATTCAACCTATACGTTTGCAATAGTTTTAGTGGCTAGTATTGGTATCATGGCCATAATTTTGGATAGGTTGCCAATTCCCCGAAAAATAGAATCTGCAAAAAATAAAAATCAAGAAGTCACCACGCCCTCAATTCATAAATCAACAGCTGTTTTAAATGGGTCTGTCAATGTCAGTTATCCGCAATTTATAATATTGGCATTTTCTTCTGGTCTGCTGGCACTTTCGGCTGAAACCGTATGGACCAGAATGTTTGCACAGGTGCTACAGAATTCCGTGTATTCTTTCTCGGCCATATTGGTGATATTTTTATTGGCACTAGGGTTTGGCGGACTTTTGTCGCATATATTGGTAAGAATGTCGTTCTCACCAAAGTATGTATTGGTATTGCTCCTCTCTATAGGGGCCATTGCAGTTGGGTTTTCTCCTATGGTGTTCAACACATTAACCAACGGACTAGGGTATCTTGCTCCAGGGGTATCTTGGTTTGCTTATTTACTGGCCGTATTTAAACTTAGTTTTCTGGTTGTATTTTTGCCAACCCTAATTTTTGGGGCCATATTTCCATTTTTACTAAAAGCTGCACCAATTTTAAATCAAGCCCCGGGTAAATTTGTGGGCAAATTGGTTTTATTCAATTCTATTGGCAGTACCATCGGCCCAATTATTATTGGTTTTATTTTACTGGATGCCATTGGTATTTGGATGAGCATTAAAATTGTTGCTGTTTTATATGCCTGTTTGGCTATATATATAGCTTATGCTTTTAATTTTAAAAAGAATAAAAAATGGCTGTTTTTACCCATATTAGGAATAGTTGCGGTCGTAGTAATAAGTAACCCTCCAATGGTACGATTGGCAAAAGGTGATACAATATTAAAAACATGGCAATCCAGTGATGGTATTGTTTCCATTGTACAATCTGATAATAATATACAGATGCGACTCGATAATTTTTATGTTTTAGGGGATTCCCGTTCAATTTTAGTTGAAGAAATGCAAGGCCATATACCCTTGTTAATTCATCCATCTCCTACTAAAACACTATTTTTGGGTATGGGTACAGGTATTACGGCCGGTGCTTCATTAAGTCATGATGTAGAACGTGTGGTTGTGGTTGAGTTGGTTTCAAATGTTATTTCGGCTGCCAAACAATATTTTTCCCCATGGACAAATAATCTTTTTAATGACCAGCGTGTAGAAATCATCGCAGATGATGCTCGTAATTTTTTACTTGGTACCGATGAGAAATTTGATGTTATAGTAGGAGATTTGTTTACACCTTGGCATGCTGGAACAGGGAGTTTATATACCATTGAACATTTTCAGCAGGCAAAAAAACGTCTTAGAAAAGGAGGGCTTTTTGCACAATGGTTACCACTTTATCAACTTACACCGGAGAGTTTTGAAATTATTTCCAAAACATTTGCGTCAGTTTTTCCGGAAGTTACCTTATGGCGGGCAGATTTTTCAGGATCGCGTGCAAGCATAGCGCTCATTGGCCAGGAAAAAGGTGTAAAGCTTAATCAGGAAATACTCAAAAAAAATATTATTAATGTTATTGGGCCTTCAAACAACCAAATGAATACACCTAGTGACCATATGGCTGGTCTTTTTTATCTAGGTAATTTTAGGGCACTTAAAGACTCCCAGTCCAATGTTGTTATCAATAATGATGATTTTCGTACTGTGGAATTTAAAGCCCCGATTTTGTCGCAGCAAGCCAATGCCGGACGTGAAACGTATATTGTTGAAAACGAGTTGAATAACCTGTTAACAACATTGGCCACAGTACTTCCAGCAGATAAAGATCCTTATCTTTCTAAACTGCCGCCAAGTGAAATTAAGTATGTGAAGGTTGGATTGCTATACTTTAAATACTTACAGTTAACCAATAGCGGAAAGGAAAATGAAGCGAGTGCTATTCTTGAGCAAATCCATCAGTTGGCACCTAACTTTTTAAAAGAGGTTAAAAAACCTTATGATACTGATAACTAGTTGGGTGACAGTTGTCAAGAAAAATATTCGTAATACTAAGTTCTTTTTAGAATTTTATTCTGAATGACATTTAGGCTCTTAAAGGCATGATTCACGTTAATTAATATTATGGTGACATTATATTTGTTGTTATAACATGAGGTATCGAGTATAAAATCAAGATGAGTTCATTCCCAAATCTGAAAATTCTACAAATCATTCAGCTTATTACATAAGATTTAAACCCTTTTTTCTTTCGATATTTGCATCAAACAAAATCAAATTACCAATGGAAACAGTCAATGTATTTGAAACCACTAAAAAAAAGAATAGCAGAGGAATAAAAAAATCATTTCCTGTTACAGGAATGACCTGTGCTTCTTGTGCATCCAGCGTAGAGTCCATTTTATCCCATACGGATGGAGTGAATGAAGCAGCCGTAAATTTTGCCAATAGTACGGTATTGGTTGATTTTGACGACACCGTTCCCGAAATATCGTTGCAGAACGCCTTGCGCCAAGTAGGGTACGATATCATTATTGATACAGAAAACCCTTCAGAAGTGCAACAAGATCTTCAGAAGAAACACTACAAAGATATTAAAAGCCGTACCATCTGGTCGGCAATCCTAACACTTCCAATTTTCATTTTAGGAATGTTTTATATGGATTGGGAGCTGGGGAAATGGATGTCGTTGGTACTGACCCTTCCTATATTGTTCTGGTTTGGGCGTAGCTTCTTTATTAATGCCTTTAAACAGGCCAAACACGGCAAGGCTAATATGGATACCCTTGTGGCATTGAGCACAGGAATAGCATTTCTATTTAGCGTATTCAATACTTTTTTTCCTGAATTCTGGATCAGTCGTGGTATCGTGCCACATGTTTATTATGAAGCGGCTACCGTAATTATTACGTTCATTTCTTTAGGTAAACTACTGGAGGAAAAAGCAAAATCCAACACATCTTCAGCCATTAAAAAATTGATGGGCCTTCAACCAAAAACTTTAAAAATCATTGAAAATGGCACCGAAAAGGAAATTCCTATTTCATCGGTATTAGTAGGACAAACCATTTTGGTACGTCCTGGGGAAAAGATTCCAGTGGATGGGGAAGTTTCCAAAGGAAGCTCTTATGTTGACGAGAGTATGATTACAGGAGAACCCATTCCGGTTCAAAAATCGGAAGGGGAGAAGGTATTTGCGGGAACAGTCAATCAAAAAGGCAGTTTTCAATTCACTGCTGAAAAAGTAGGCGGGGAAACCTTGCTTTCACAAATTATCAAATTGGTTCAGGAAGCACAAGGTAGTAAAGCACCCGTACAGAAATTAGTGGATAAAATAGCGGGTATTTTCGTTCCAGTGGTATTGGGGATTTCTATCATTACATTCATTATTTGGATGTTGGTAGGAGGAGAAAATGCATTTTCCCAAGCATTACTGACTTCGGTAGCGGTATTGGTCATTGCCTGCCCATGTGCTTTAGGGTTAGCAACACCCACGGCTATAATGGTTGGAATTGGCAAAGGTGCCGAAAACAATATTTTGATAAAAGATGCCGAAAGTTTAGAATTGGGCTATAAAGTAAATGCCGTTATCCTTGATAAAACCGGAACAATCACCGAAGGCAAACCGGTAGTGACGAACATTATTTGGAAGGATGGCATTAAGAACCAGGATGAATTCAAGCCTATATTACAAGCTATAGAAGCAAATTCTGAACACCCATTGGCAGAAGCGGTCGTAATTTATTTGAAACAAGATAATATCGGGAAAACTGAAATTGTATCTTTTGAAAGTATTACTGGAAGAGGAGTTCAGGCTGAAATAAAAGGTGGTTCCAAATACTATGTGGGCAATCACAAGTTCATGGTAGAAAAAAACGTTCAAATTGAATTGTCAATGAATCAATATGCCGAAAGATTGGAAAATGAAACAAAAACCGTGATATTCTTCAGCAATGATAAGGAAGTTTTGGCTGTACTCGCCATTGCAGACAAGATTAAAGAAACTTCAAAAAAGGCGATCAGAACCTTGCAGGAAAGGGGGATAGAGGTTTATATGCTTACAGGAGATAATAACAAAACCGCAGCTGCCGTGGCAGAACAGGTAGGAATCACAAATTTTAAGGGTGAAGTCATGCCTTCGGACAAAGCAGATTTTGTTGAAAAATTACAAGCAGAAGGAAAAATCGTGGCTATGGTTGGCGATGGCATCAATGATTCCCAAGCGTTGGCACAAGCCAATGTGAGTATTGCCATGGGAAAAGGATCAGATATTGCTATGGATGTAGCAAAAATGACCTTAATAACATCCGATTTGCAATCCATACCAAAGGCGCTGGAACTATCAAAAAGAACCGTATTGGGCATCCGTCAGAATTTGTTTTGGGCGTTTATTTATAATATTATTGGAATTCCTATTGCAGCAGGAGTATTGTATCCTGTAAATGGATTTTTATTGGACCCAATGATTGCAGGTGCTGCCATGGCATTCAGTAGCGTGTCGGTAGTTGCAAACAGTTTGAGACTGAAACGAGTAAAACTTTAAGAGGCCGTTTTGGAAGATATGATTAGAATTTTTATAGATTATTTTTCCTGCCTGTCCGGCAGTCGGGGATGCAGAACGAGATAAAATCTTTTAAGGATAGCAGAGCTATCGTTCAAAATTTTAACGAAGTAATGTGCAAAAAGAAGCATAAAAAAATAATTAATGTCTTTTAAAATGACCTCTATTATTAATTATAAATTCAAATACAATGAAAACTTTAAAATTTAAAACAAATATCAATTGTGGTGGGTGTGTATCAAAAGAAACTCCTTTTTTAAACAAGCAAGAAGGGGTTGAAAGTTGGGAAGTGGATACCGCTAATCCTGATAAAATCCTGACTATTGAAAGCGATGGTGCTACCGAAGAAGATGTAAAGGCAACATTGCAGAAAGTTGGGTTTAAGGCTGAAGCTGTAGATTAATACTTTCCTTTTAATATGACCTATATTTTAATTTTTGTGGTGATTCTTTTGTTTGCTATTCATTTTTATAGAAAAGCGAAACGCCAAAGTGTAAAGCCATTTCCAGAGCATTGGCACAAATTATTAATGGATAATGTTCTATTTTATAGAAATCTATCCAAAAATAAGCAGCTTATTTTTCAGCAAAAAATGATGCAATTTTTAAGTGAGGTGTATATCGATGGTGTGCAGTTAGAATTAGAGGAATTAGACAAAATTTTAATAGCAGCAAGTGCAGTAATCCCTGTTTTTGGCTTTAAAGAATGGCATTACACCAATTTAAGTGGCATCCTTTTATATCCAGATTATTTTAATGCGGATATGCAATTTAGCAGCAAGGATAACTCACGGAATATTGGTGGCATAGTTGGAAACGGACGTTTTGAGAAACAAATGATTTTATCAAAAAAAGCATTGTACCACGGCTTTAAAAACACAACCGATAAAAGTAATACTGGCATACACGAATTCGTTCATCTTATAGATAAATTGGATGATAAAACAGACGGTGTGCCAGAACGGTTATTAGAACATCAATATGCAATACCTTGGATAAATTTAATCCATAAAGAAATGGAAGCGATAAATGATAACCACTCGGATATCAGAAAATATGGAGGCACAAATCAAGCAGAGTTTTTTGCAGTTGCCTCAGAATACTTTTTTGAGCGTCCAGACTTGTTAAAGAAAAAACACCCTGACTTATATAAAATGTTAGTTAGATGCTTCAATCAAAAAAAATGACTGATGCGTCTAAGATAAACGGATCGTAAACTGGATAAAATCACATAGAGAACTGGTTTAAACTTTTTCCAATTGGCTGCAAAATGATATTTTTCACTCATTTTTTGACTTTTTATAACTCCGTAACGATGCTATGCAGTTCAAATAAGCCTTCAATTGAGCAAAAAAAACCTCTATTTTTCGCTTCAATCAAAAAAGTTTAAACCAGTTCAGAATGACGCGAAACGATATTGTAAAAATTTAGTACAAAAATTCAATTCAAAATCCGAAATCCATATTTGGGCCGATACGTTAAACTCTGGTAGCGTTACTATGAAGTTGAATTGCAACTCACAATAAAATCATAAATTTAATTTTATAGTAGGTTAAGCTGTTAAACGGACTGTTTTTTTAATTACATTCGCTCGTTATATTCGTTATATTAAGAATGGGAAAAAAGATTCAAATAGTGGTTATGTTTATTGCTCTTGGCATATTTTTAGTGCCATCGAGCATATTTGCACATACTAATTTTTTCCATCGGTCAGAAAAAAACTGTTGTTCGGATAACATGGAACATTCTCGAAGCGATTGTTGCAAAAATCATAAAAAACAGAAAGACGGGAATAAGGATTGCAACGGAACTTGCGGAAATCTTTCCAGCCATGATCCTTCCATTACAACCTTCCATATAAATTCCTCAACAACATCGGAAGAAAAAAGTGCTGTTGTCAGTGCAGCTTTTAAAATCCTTTGGAACTACACTAAACAGCAACCAAAACCGGTCTATTTCCAGATTTGGTCTCCCCCAAAATTAAGTTGATACGTTTTTCTTGCTACCTATAGCTATGTGCAATTGAAAACCAATGCCTTGTTTTCAATATCAAATTTAATAACAAATTTTAAATTTTTTGAAATATGAAATCAATGTTCAACATATTGATAGTGCTATCGGTGCTGCTATCAGCTAATACGGGCTACGCCCAAATAAAAAACCCAAAAAAGGAAACCATAAAAATTTTAGGTAACTGCGACAGGTGTAAATCTGACATTGAAAAAGCGGGAAACCTTAAAAATGAGGTCATCGTTATCTGGAACAAAGACAGTAAGATAGCAGAAATAACCTTCGATTCCAAAAAAACCAGTCTCACCGAAATCCTCAAACGCATTGCTTTGGAGGGTTATGACAATGACCAGTATCTGGCTCCGGATATGGCCTATGCACAACTTGCGGAATGCTGCAAATACGAAAGAAAGAAACAAATGTATGCAAGCACTGAAGTTCAACCCAAAATGGAAATGGATGCAGATATGCACCATCCCGAAAAACATACAGAGATGGCTATGCCTGATATGATGCCCACAAATGGACTTGACGCTTTGTTTGACAATTACTTTGCCATAAAAGACGCCTTGGTAAAAACCAATGCCACTGCGGCATCTGCAAAAGCATCAGAATTGTTAACCGCTATAAAAGATTTGAAAATAGAATCGCTTAAAGCTGAAGAACAAACCGTTGTGACCAAAATAATGCCATTATTAATGGATGCCGCAAAAAGTATTTCGGAAACCAAGGATATCGGTAAGCAACGGGAAACATTCAAAATGCTGTCAAAAAATACACACGGCATCGTTACTTTTTACAATTCCAATGAAACCATTTATTATCAATATTGCCCGATGCAGGACGCCAACTGGTTGAGCAAGGACAGCACCATTAAGAATCCCTATTACGGCTCGCAGATGTTAAGCTGTGGCTCGACGGTGGAAACAATTGACAAGAAAAATTAAAAGCGTTACAACAACTTATTTTCAATAACAAAATGAAAAAAACAATAATATGGTTGCTGTTTTTGGGCGTTTTCTCAATCCAGGCACAAAATATAGTACGCTACGACCTTTTTGTACGCGACACCATCGTGAATTTCACGGGGAAAGAAAAGCGCGCCATTGCCGTTAACGGGCAAATACCGATGCCCACGCTTACGTTTACCGAAGGTGACATTGCAGAAATTTACGTTCACAACGAGTTGGATGAAGAAACCTCCCTCCACTGGCACGGTCTATTTTTGCCTAACAAAGAAGATGGTGTTCCGTATCTCACACAGATGCCCATACCTCCGCACACCGTCCATAAATATACCTTCCCCATCATACAACACGGCACCCATTGGTACCACAGCCATTTTGGGCTGCAGGAACAGATTGGGATGTACGGCTCTATGATTTTGAACAAGAGGCCAGACGACAAAACCTTCAGAAAAGGTATAGATGATTTGCCAACACTCCCAATAGTATTGAGCGAATGGACGGACTATAAACCGGAAAATGTCCATAGAATGCTACACAATGCTTCCGATTGGTTTGCTATTAAAAAGGGCACGACCCAAAGCTATGCAGAGGCGATTAAACAGGGTTATTTTAAAACCAAGGTCCACAATGAATGGAAGCGAATGAACGCTATGGACGTGAGCGACGTGTATTATGACAAATTCCTCATCAATGGCAAAAGTGAAAATGACGATACATCCCTAAAAGGCTTAAAAGCAGGAGATAAAGTTCGACTACGAATATCAAACGGTGGTGCCTCCAGCTATTTTTGGCTTACTTATGCAGGCGGCAAAATAACCGTGGTAGCCAATGATGGCAATGATGTGGATCCCGTGGAAGTGGACAGGATGCTCATTGCCGTGTCCGAAACCTACGATGTGGTTGTTACCATTCCCGCAGACAATATTGCCTTTGAATTTTTGGCCACACCGGAAGACCGAACAAAATCGGCTTCCATCTATTTGGGCGAGGGCATAAAACAACTCACCTCGCCACTGCCAAAACTGAAATATTTTGAAGGGATGGAAATGATGAACGGAATGATGAAGATGAATGGCGACCTGGACCAAATGGGCATGAACATGAGTATGCAGCAAATGGATATGAACGTGGTAATGTACCCCGAAATAACAGGCCCCGAAGCAAATGGAAAAAAAGCGAAAGTGGAAATGGATGGCGAAGAGCCTTCCACTCACAAAATGGAGCAAATGGATGGAATGGATGGAATGGAGGGGATGAAAATGAATGAGGATATGTACAAGAGCAATGAGCTTTCAGACATCACAACGCTCAACTATGCCATGTTGAAATCACCTACCCAAACCACGCTTCCCGATGAGGCGCCCGTAAAGGAACTGCGTTTTACGCTAACGGGCAATATGAACCGGTATGTCTGGAGCTTGGACAATAAGGTGATTTCCGAAAGCGATAAAATCCTCATAAAAAAAGGCGAAAAAGTGAGGATTACCCTATACAACAATTCTATGATGCGCCACCCGATGCACTTGCACGGTCATGATTTTAGGTTGTTAAACGGCCAAGGTGAGTACGCACCGCTAAAAAATGTGGTGGATATTATGCCTATGGAAACCGATGTCATCGAGTTTGAAGCAAATGCTGAAGGCGACTGGTTTTTTCATTGCCACATTCTCTACCATATGATGAGCGGTATGGGCAGGGTTTTTAGCTATGAAAACCAAGAACCCAATCCATTGATTCCAAATCCACAACTTGCATTGCGAAAACTTAAAAGTGATGACAGGGATTTCCATATAATGGCAGAAAACGATTTTGCCACCAACGGAAATGATGGGCAACTGATGGTCCAAAGTACGCGATGGAGTTTTGGCACCGAGTGGCGTTTGGGGTATAATGATATGCACGGTTATGAAACAGAAACACATATAGGACGGTATATTGGAAAAATGCAGTGGCTGATGCCGTTTGTTGGCTTTGATTGGCGCTATAGAAAGTTGGGTCATAACGAGGTGGAGGAAAACCTTTTTGGACAAAAAAACACCAAGGATAAACGTTCTTTAGTTAGCGTAGGGGTCAATTATACCTTACCAATGTTGGTGGTGGCACAAGCCGAAATATTTACTGACGGTAACGTAAGGTTGCAGTTTGAGCGCAATGATATACCGGTAACCCAAAGGTTGCGTATGAACCTTATGTGGAACACGGACAAGGAGTATATAGGAGTTTTACGATACATAGCCACTCGAAATTTAGGTATTACCACACATTATGATAGTGATATGGGATTTGGCGTCGGTCTTAATTTAAATTATTGAAAATAAAATGGACCATCAAAAAAATATTTAATCCTTTTTAGGGTTCAATTCCCCGACCTCTGCGTCGAAATAAAAAGGGATTCCTATTTGATACCTGTGTACCCTTGGGTCGAGGTAGTTCATTTTTTTGGGGGGTACTACTTATAAAAACAAGACCTATAAATCGCTTTTTAAAGCAACCATTCACATGTGCCATAGAAACGGCATGTCTTGTCCTGCCTTATCAGAGCGAGGGTACAGCTTTTGAGTGCAGATTTAGAGTTTGACAGCTTGATATCTGGACTGGACGATACTGGGGTAGTGCAATTTGCACAGACTGTACTAAAACTGGAATGAAGTAATAATTTGTAGACGAAAATTGAAC
>Ga0207906_1000412_pt1 | contig 17376 bp, 17 predicted proteins | sample LinPmetageLP37_FD_184050 | JGI IMG/M metagenome (GOLD analysis project Ga0207906, IMG submission 184050) | Marine viral communities from the Pacific Ocean - LP-37 (SPAdes) | ecosystem: Environmental > Aquatic > Marine > Oceanic | place: Pacific Ocean | collected 2010-06-16 | reverse complement strand
ATGAAATTCGTAACCTATATTGCGGCTTACATGGGGCTTGAGAATTCAATGATTGCCCAAGTGGCCAAATCTCTTGAGACTACTCCACGATTACCCGTTATTTGGGAACATTATCAAGAATGTACGTGTTGCAGTGAATCATTTATCAGATCAGACCACCCCATCGTATCGGATATCATTTTAGACAAAATATCCTTGGACTACACGCTTACCTTAATGACCGGCTCTGGCCATCAGGCAGAAGCAGCTAAATATGACACCATGAAAAAATACAAAGGTGAATACATTCTTTGCGTAGAAGGTGCCATTCCGTTAGAAGATGAAGCCTACTGTTGCATTGCAGGAAAATCAGCCAAACAATTATTTTTAGAGGCTGCCGAAGGTGCCAAAGCAATTATTGCCTGGGGCAGTTGCGCCTCAAACGGTTGTATTCAAGCTGCAAAACCCAACCCAACAAAGGCAACACCAATCCATAAAATAGTAAAAAACAAACCCATTATTAAGGTTCCGGGCTGTCCTCCAATAGGTGAAGTTATGGCAGGTGTCATCATACATGTGGTCGCATTTGGCCGTTTGCCTCAGTTAGATAGAATTGGAAGGCCTAAAGCATTTTATGCAAAACGGGTTCATGACAGTTGTTACAGACGTCCGTATTACGATGCCGGTTTGTTTGCTGAAACCTTTGACGATCAGAATGCCAAAAATGGCTATTGTTTGTACAAAGTTGGCTGTAAAGGACCAAGTACTTACAATGCTTGTGGTACTATAAAATGGAACAATGGTGTAAGTTATCCTATTCAATCGGGGCATCCTTGTTTTGGTTGTAGCGAAGAAGATTTTTGGGACAATACGCCTATTTACAGAAGAATGGTCAATGCGCCCGGTTTCGCCGTGGAAAGCAGCGCAGATACCATTGGTAAAGTAGCTGCAGGTGCATTGGCAGGAGGTATTGCCATACATGCAGTTTCAGCGAACATCTCTAAACGAAAAGAGCTCAAAAGCAGAATAGATAGAGGTAAAGACAATGAAAAAAATATTTCCCAATAGCTATCGGGATTAAAAACTTTAAACAATGGCAAATAGAATAGTAGTTGATCCGGTTACTCGAATTGAGGGTCATTTAAGAATAGAAGCTGAAATAAAAGATGGTAAAATTGTAGATGCCTTTAGTTCAGGCACAATGGTTAGAGGTATCGAAAAAATCGTTCAAGGTCGCGACCCTCGAGATGTTTGGGCATTTGTGCAACGTACTTGTGGCGTTTGTACAACCGTACACGCATTAACCTCTGTAAGAACTGTTGAAGATGCTTTAGGGATTTCAATTCCGGCAAATGCCGAAATGGTGCGCAATATTATGGAAGGCGCCTTGTATATGCACGACCATTCCGTACACTTCTATCATTTACACGCTTTGGATTGGGTGGATGTTGTAAATGCTTTAAAAGCCGATCCTAAAAAAACATCTGAAATTGCACAAAGCATTTCAAAATGGCCAAAAAGTTCACCGGGTTATTTTTCTGATATACAAAAAAGGGTTCAAAAATTTGTTGAAAGCGGTCAATTAGGAATATTTGCACATGGTTATTGGGGACATCCTCAAATGAAATTACCTGCAGAAGTTAATTTATTGGCAGTAGCCCATTATTTGGAAGCTCTGGAGTGGCAAAAGGAAATTGTTAAGGTTCATACCATATTTGGTGGTAAAAATCCGCATCCTAATTATTTGGTTGGTGGAATGGCTTGTGCCATAAATACCGAAAACCCAGGAGGTCTGAATGCTGAACGGTTGGCCATGGTTGGAAAACTTTTACAAGATGGCAAAGAATTTATTGAGCAGGTGTATATTCCTGATTTACTGGCTATAGCATCATTCTATAAAGATTGGGGTGCCATAGGCAAAGGCTTCGGAAATTATATGTCTTACGGCGATTTCCCAACAAATGGGTATGCCGATTTATCAAACTTTAAATTCCCGCAAGGTGTCATTTTAAACAGGGATTTATCCAAGGTTCATGATGTTGACCATAGAAGCAGCGATCAAATTGAAGAATTTGTAAACAATTCGTGGTACACGTATTCTGATGGTGATGATAAAGGCAAGCACCCGTGGGATGGAGAAACAAACATCAATTATACAGGGCCAAAACCACCATACGACTTTTTAAATGTGGAAGAAAAATACAGTTTTGTTAAAACACCGCGCTGGAAAGGGTTGCCAATGGAAGTTGGACCATTAGCACGTTTATTGGTAGGTTATGCCAGGGGCAACAAAGAAATTCAAGAGGCGGTGAATGGTGCCCTATCACATTTGAATGTTCCTGTTGATGCCTTGTTCTCTACGTTGGGTAGAACAGCTGCTCGCGGTATTGAAACCCAATTAGTTGCAAACTGGACCATGGAATTCTATGATACCTTAATGAACAACATTAAAAATGGAGATGAACGTATGGCGAATACAGAAAATTGGGAACCTTCCACTTGGCCAGCAGAAGCGAAAGGGGTTGGGTTTATGGAAGCACCAAGAGGGTCATTAGCACATTGGATTAAAATTAAGGATGGTAAAACAGAAAATTACCAACAAGTGGTTCCAACCACATGGAATGCTTCACCTCGCGACGCTAAAGGACAACGCTCTGCCTACGAAGCAGCTTTAATTGATACCCCAATTGCGGATCCCGAACTTCCTTTGGAAATCATACGTACCATTCATTCTTTTGACCCTTGTTTGGCTTGTGCCGTACATTTATATGATGAGCATGGGAATCATATCTCAAAAGTTCAAAATATAACCTGTTGTGACAGTTAAATTATGAGTTATGGAAACCAGGAATTTTAAAAGGGTATTGGTTTGGGAATTGCCGGTGAGAATATTTCACTGGTTAAATGTGCTATCCATATTTGTTCTTGTTATTACCGGTTTTTTAATAGCAAATCCACCAGCATTGCTCTCAAATGCCGAAGCTACCAATTTACATTCATTTGGTATCATTAGATTCATTCATTTTACCGCCGCCTATATTTTCTTTTTTGTTATGATCTTGAGGATCTATTGGGCCTTTGCTGGGAATAAATTTGCCAGTTGGAGAGCCTTTTGGCCATTTAGCAAAAAAATGTGGAACAACTTTTGGCACGTTCTGAAAATTGATATTTTACTAATGAACGACAAAGAGGAAGATGTTACTAAAATAAGCATTGGCCATAATAGTGTAGCTAAGCTAAGTTATATTGTAATGTTTTTTATTGCTCTCATTTCTGTGTTTACAGGATTTGCATTATATTCAGATATGTCGTCTTGGTGGTTACCAAAAATGTTCAGTTGGGTCATCCCGTTATTTGGTGGCGATTTTATGGTACGCACCATTCATCATATAGCCATGTGGCTATTTATTTTCTTTGCTATGGTGCATATCTATTTGGTTTTTTACCATGATTGGTTAGAAGGTCGCGGAGAAGTATCCTCCATGTTTGGAGGCTATAAATTTGTTAGTGAAAAAAGGGTTAAAAAATCCATTAAAGAAACCGATGAAGAAAAAGAAGGACTGGTAACCCAAAAATAGATCAAAAATATATCCATTTAATATATGAACATAAAAGAAAGAACGCCAGTTGCTATTAGTAGCGATTCCTATTTTTTTGAAAAAGATAAATCCAACAGTATTCTCGTCTTGGGAGTCGGCAATTATGTAATGGGAGATGAAGGTATAGGTGTTCATGTTATTCAGGAAATGTCAAAAATTGATCTGCCTGAATATATAGATATTTTAGATGGAGGTACCGGTGGATTTTTACTCTTAAATTGTTTTGAAGTCTATCCGATCATTATTTTTGTTGATGCTACTATGGATGGTAAACCAGCAGGAACCATTTCATTGATTCGACCAAAATTTGCTTCTGATTTTCCTTCGGCATTGAGCGTTCATGATGTTGGTTTAAAAGATATGATAGAAGCCGTTTATTTGATGGGTACAATTCCGGATATTCATTTATTTACTGTATCAATTAAAGAAATAAACCCAATGACGATTGAATTAAATCAAAAAGTAAGGGATTCTATTCCTCTATTAATTGAAGAGATATTAAAGCTTTCTGAAATCCTTCATTTAAAAAATCTGTAATTTTATAGGAATTAAAGCTATAAAAACGAATGTTAAAAACCTACCAAATTACATTTTCAGGGCAAGTTCAAGGAGTAGGTTTTAGACCTTATATTTATAATTTAGCAACAAAACTTTCATTACCAGGAACCGTTTCAAATAACGAAAAAGGGGTTATTATTTTTGTTTCAGGATTAGAAGAATCCATCTTTAATTTTTATAATAAAATAATTCAATGTCCTCCGCCGGTTTCTAGGATTAAAAACAGTAAAATTTCTCAAATAGAAACGATAGGTTTTGATAAATTTAAAATTGTACCTTCTAAAAAAGGAGGGCAGCTTAATTTATCCTTAACTCCAGACTTTGCCATTTGTCAGGATTGTCAAAATGAACTGATTGATAAAGAAAACAAACGTTTTAAATATCCTTTCACCACTTGCGTAAATTGTGGTCCGCGATGGGCCATTACTAAAAATTTTCCATTTGAACGAGAACATACAAGCATTGACGATTTTCTAATGTGTGATGGATGTTTCGAAGAATATACAAATCCAACAAACAGGCGCTTTCACTCACAGACAAACACGTGTCATACCTGTGGAATTGATTTGTTTTTAAATGATTACAAAGGAATAAAAATAGAAGTCTTAAAAGGTGAAATGTTTAAAAAAATAGTAAATCTTTTAAGCGATGGAAAGATTATTGCTATAAAAAATACCAGTGGATATTTATTGTGTTGCAATGCTGAAAATGAACAGGTTGTACGTTTATTAAGGGTTAAAAAAAACAGGCCCAAGAAACCGTTTGCTGTTTTATATCCTTCGTTGGAAAAATTAAAACAGGAATTGATAATTGATGAGGTTCATAAAAAGTCATTAACTTCAACCGAAAGACCAATCAATATAATTTCATTAAAGGGTTATTCAGGAAAAATTGTTTTAAATGAAGTCGCTCCAGGACTCAATCAATTAGGCGTTATGTTACCCTATTCTGGAATTTTACAATTATTGGCCAATGAGTTGAGTTTTCCAGTTGTAGCAACCAGCGGAAACATTCATGGTTCACCAATTATTAGTGAAAATGATGAAGCATTTGAAAAATTGAAACACGTAGCCGATTATTTTCTACAACATAATTTGAGTATTACGCATCCTCAAGACGATTCAGTTGTTAAGTATAGTAATAGATTTAATCAAGGGGTTTTATTCCGCCGTTCACGTGGTCATGCGCCAAATTATTTTAATGCTTCCGTAAAATCTGATAAAAAAATCATGGCTTTGGGTGCCCATTTAAAAAGTAGTATTGCATATTATCCCAATGAATATTTATATATCAGTCAATACCTAGGAAATCTTGACAGTTTCTATGTCTATCAACGTTTTACAAAAACAGCCTTAAATTTTATTAATCTTTTTGAACAAAAGCCTCAAGTTATTCTGGTTGATAGTCATCCAACTTATGAAAGCACACTATATGGAACTGAATTAGCAAAGCAATTGAAATCGGAATTATTCAAAGTGCAGCATCATAAAGCACATTTTGCTTCCGTTTTAGGAGAACATGATTTGTTGGATTCAAATGAAAAAATTTTAGGGGTTATCTGGGACGGAACAGGTCTTGGAGATGATAGACAGATTTGGGGAGGTGAGTTTTTTAAATATCAATTAAATAACATAGAAAGAATTTCCCATTTTGAATATTTTAATTGGTTAGCGGGTGATAAAATGTCAAAAGAACCCAGGCTGTCCTTCTTGTCATTATCAAACACTGAAATGCAGCCCATTTTGAAAGATAAATTTTCAAAAGAAGAACAGGCTATTTATCAATCTTTAATGGCGAAAAACAAGCTAAAAACGTCATCAGTGGGCAGATTATTTGATGCTGTAGCATCGTTGTTGGGTATTTGTGATATAAACACTTATGAAGGTGAAGCAGCTATTTTGTTGGAAAATCAAATCTTTGATTATAACATAAATGATTGCAAATCGTATTGCACTGAATTAGAAACTGATTTAATTCCAACAGAAAAATTGTTTTATAATTTATTTTTAGATTTTAATAAGGGCAATTCAAGGGAAAATGTGATTGCAAACTTTTTATTCACGTTAGCGTCTTTAATTTACCAAACTGCAGATATACATTATATCAAAAATATTGCATGTAGCGGTGGCGTATTTCAAAATACAACTTTAATTGATATGGTTAAAGAATTAGGAAAAGGCGAATACAAATTATTTTTTAATCGTAACTTAGCTCCTAATGATGAAAACATCTCGTTTGGTCAAATCATGTATTATTTACATTGTAGTAATCAATGAAATATTTAACTGAATATAGAAACTTAGAGGCCACAAAAAGCTACTTAAAGCTTATTGAAACCACCATTACAAAAAAATGGAATATCATGGAAATTTGTGGTGGACAAACCCATGGATTGGTAAAAAATGGCATCCTTGAATTATTGCCTGATAAAGTACAAATGATTCATGGCCCAGGTTGCCCTGTTTGTGTAACACCTCTTAATTTAATTGATAAAGCTATTGAACTTCTTGAAAATGGTGTGATTGTGTGCTCTTTTGGCGATATGATTCGAGTTCCGGGAAGCAAAAAAAGTTTATTGGAAGCAAAAGCAAATGGAGGTGATTTACGTATTTTATATTCACCAATTGAAGCGGTGAAAATTGCAAGGAATAATCCAGATAAAGAGGTTGTTTTCTTTGCAGTTGGATTTGAGACCACAGCACCGGCCAATGCATTATCAGTATTACATGCTCAAAAAGAAGGTTTAAAAAACTATTCTATTTTAGTGTCTCACGTTTTGGTGCCTCCAGCTATGGAAGCTATTTTAGATGATAAGTTTTGTACCATTAATGCTTTTTTAGGAGCAGGACATGTTTGTGCTATTATGGGCTATAAAGAATATTATCCTTTAGCCGAAAAATATAAAATTCCCATTGTTATAACCGGTTTTGAGCCTTTGGATTTGGTACAAGGCATATATATGGCTGTTAAACAATTAGAAGAGGGAATTCACACCGTTGAAAATCAATACTCCAGAGCCGTAAAAGAAGAAGGGAATCTGGCGGCACTAAAGGTCATTAACCAAGTTTTTGAAGTTGGAAACAGGGAATGGCGCGGCATTGGGGAAATACCTAATAGTGGTTATGTGTTAACTCCGGAATTTAAAAATTTTGATGCAGAATTAAAGTTTGGTATCAGTAATATCAAAGTTCCTGAAAACCCGGATTGTATTGCAGGTCAAATTTTAAGGGGCATAAAAAAGCCACATCAATGCAGTCAATTTGGTAAAACATGTAATCCGTCAAACCCTTTGGGAGCACCTATGGTCTCTTCAGAAGGAGCTTGCGCAGCTTATTATCATTTTTCAAATAATGCAATTTTAAAGTAGATGGATAAAGAATTAGGTTTTGAAACAATAAATTTAGGACATGGAAGCGGTGGTTTAATGACCAGGGATTTATTGGATAAAATCATTTTTAAAACCTTCAGCAATCCTTTTTTGGATCAGAAACATGATGGTTCTATCGTTAAGTTTAATGGTGAGATTGCAATTTCTACGGATAGTTTTGTAGTATCTCCTATATTTTTTAAAGGTGGAAATATTGGTGATTTAGCGGTGCATGGAACCGTGAATGATGTAGCTATGTGTGGTGCTATTCCTAGATATTTATCTTTAGCATTTATTATAGAGGAAGGTTTAAAAATAGAAGACTTTGTAAGCATTGTAAATTCAATAAAAAAAGCGGCAGACGAAAGTAGTGTTCAAATTATAACAGGTGATACCAAAGTTGTTGAACGTGGAAAAGGGGATAAAATTTTCATCAATACAACAGGTTTTGGAGACGTGAATCCTAAGGCAAATATTTCAACAGATAATATAAAAATAGGGGATAAGATAATTATTAGCGGACAAATAGCTCAACACGGTATGGCCATCATGTCTCAACGTGAAGGTTTGGAATTTGAATCAAGTATTGTCAGTGATAGTACTAATTTGAACTTTTTGGTGAATGATTTAATTGATGAATTTGGAGATAAAATTCATTTGTTTAGAGATCCAACCCGGGGAGGTGTTGCCAGTGTTTTATCTGAAATTTCTCAGGATACCAAAATGGGAGTTGTTATCCATGAAGACAAGATTCCATTAGAAAAACAAGTTTCCGCAGCCTGCGAAATTTTAGGATTAGATCCATTATATGTTGCCAATGAAGGTGTTTTTATGACTTTTGTAGAGGCAGAGATAGGAGATGCTGTTTTAGAAATGATGTTAAAGGATGAAAAAGGTAAAAATTCTGCATGTATTGGTGAAGTTACAAAAGAACATCCAGGAAAGGTAGTGATGCATAGCTCTATTGGTGGTAAAAGAATTGTGAGCCCGTTAATAGGGGAGCAGTTACCTAGAATTTGCTAGTTTCCTAATAACCAATATATTCCTATTATTATTGCAAAGAGTCCTCCCGCTAATCTAATACCGTTAAAAAACACAACATTATGACCATTTTTAGCAATCGACGAGATTTTGCCCACAACAAAGGCAAAAGAAACCATGGCTAAGATGATTCCAATACCAAAACCTATTATATAAAGAAAAGAGTCAGATTTATTCTCAAAACCTAAAACAGGTAAAAACAATAAAAAATGTGCAATGCCTGCTAAACCATGTAAAAAACCGATTGAAAATGAGGTAAAATGATTCTGCTTTAATGATTTAGAATGTGTATGATTATGAGTTTCGAGGTGTGTATGACTGTGTGCATGTTTGTGTATTAACGGGGCATGTTCACTATGAATATGTAAATGTTTATGTTTCTTGGTATTTTTAAAAATTTTGTAAAAGGCCCAAATTCCTATTCCAATAAGGACTAAACCAACTAATTGCTCACTATGATTTGATATTTTTTCAACAGGGATTAATTCTTTAAAAAACATAAATATAATACCAATAGCTAACATGCTGGTTATATGGCCAATTCCCCATGATAAACCAATTTTCCAAGCTTTCTTTTTAGATTCAACCGCAAATGGCATAACAGCAGCCATGTGATCTGGACCTGTAATAACATGCAACATGGCCGCTATTAATCCTGCAATGAAAGGGAAAGTTAAATTCACTTTTTAATTGTTAGTGGCTCTAGTTTAAAATAGATATTATTGTTGAGCAGCACTGTCATTCCGACGCAGGAGGAATCTTTAGGGATTCTTCACTTCGCAAGCTCCGTTCTGAATGACAAAACGTGACAGTATCAACACAATTTTGAACTAGAGCCTTGTTAGTGTATAAAAAATTGGATAAAAAGCAATATTATTTCAATCATAACATGGTTTTTATTATCACTTGTCATTAACTAATTTAAAAGTAGAATATGTATTAGATTGAAAACATGATTTTTATCATAGAAGCCATAAATATGTTTCGATTTATATTTTTTACTTGCCAATACATTTATATATTTGCACCTTCAAAGACGAAAAGTGAATTTATTTTGTAAAATCGCAAGTAATTAATTCATTTTTAGCTTTTGGTCGCGTAGCTCAGTTGGATAGAGCATCTGCCTTCTAAGCAGACGGTCACAGGTTCGAATCCTGTCGCGATCACAAAAAAGCCTTACTATTTAGTAAGGTTTTTTTTGTTTTTGTCATAGTATTAATAGAATTAAGATATTTTTGAACTTATTAATGCTAGAACAAGTCTAGAGGTCATCAAACCTTTTATAAAAGGTTTGAAATTCTTTTCAAATTACCCTTCATTTACTATAAAATAAAGGGTTACAACATTTGCTTTAAGTGACTTAAATCATTTGTTATCCTATTATATTAACTTAAATTTGAGTAAATGATATCATTATTAAATGTCTGGATTAACAGAAATAGAAGTCAAGCTAAAAGCTTTTTTTATTGAAATAGGTGATTTGTCCTATTTTGCAGGGCGTTTGTTCAGAGAAGTTTTTACAAGGCCATTTGAGTTTAAAGAACTTTTAAGACAATGTTATAATATAGGGAATCGTTCCATATTATTAGTTGGTGTTACGGCTTTTATAATTGGGTTGGTAATCACCATGCAGACTAGGCCAACATTAGAGGAGTTTGGTGCAGAATCTTGGATGCCATCCATGGTAAGCATTTCAATAATTAGAGAAATTGGCCCCGTCATAATTGCTTTAACTTTTGCCGGACGCATTGCTTCTGGTATAGGCGCCGAACTGGGTTCCATGCGAGTGACTGAGCAAATAGATGCCATGGAAGTCTCAGGAACCAATCCGTTTAAATATTTAGTGGTTACCAGGATTTTGGCAGCAACATTAATGCTTCCAATTTTGGTAATACTTGGAGATGCCATTGCTCTATATGGTTCCTATATAATTGAGAACTTAAAAGGGGATGTCTCTTTTCAGTTATACTTCAACAAAGTGTTTGATGCTTTGGAGTTCGGCGATATCATTCCGGCAATTATTAAAACCTATTTTTTCGGATTTGCAATCGGACTTGTTGGATGTTTTAAAGGGTACTATTGTGAAAAAGGAACCGTTGGTGTTGGGCTAGCAGCAAATTCGGCGGTTGTATTTTCTTCGATGTTAATATTTATCATTGATTTTATTGCTGTTTTTATAACAGATATATTTTTTGAAATTTAAAAAATGAATCAAACACAAAATATTCAGGAAAGCAAAAAACCATTAATCACTAAAAAAATAATGATTGAAATAAAGGATTTAAAAAAATCTTTTGGAGACAATCATGTGTTAAATGGCTTTAATTTAAAGCTATTTGAAGGTGAAAACCTGGTTCTTATGGGGAAATCAGGCTCAGGTAAATCAGTTATGATTAAATGTTTAGTGGGTTTAATGCAACCGGACTCTGGTCTCATTAAAGTTATGGATAAAGACATTTCAACTCTAAATCGAAATGAATTTGATAAATTGCGTACAGAAATTGGATTTTTATTTCAAGGCAGTGCCTTATATGATTCTATGACGGTAAGAGAAAATTTAGAATTTCCATTACGCAGAAACAAGTATAAATTCGGAAATATTACAGATACTTCAGAACTTGTTACTGAAGCACTGGAGCGTGTTGGATTAGTTGATGCCATAGATTTAATGCCAGCTGAACTTTCAGGCGGTATGAAAAGGCGGGTTGCATTAGCCAGAACACTCATTTTAAAGCCAAAAATAATTTTATATGATGAGCCTACAAGCGGATTAGACCCTATAACATCCAAAGAAATTATTGAACTCATGCGTCGGATACAAAGCCAATATAAAACGTCATCACTCATCATCACTCATGATGTGGATTGTGCAAGGGTATCATCTGAACGAATGATTTTATTAGTGGATGGTATTAACTATGTAGAAGGAACTTTTGATGAATTATATGCGTTAAAAGATGAAAAAGTAAGAGCGTTTTTTAAGTAAATAAAATTAAGTAATCATGAGAAAAACAACCAGTGAAAAGCTAAAGTTAGGTGTATTTGTCATTATTGGATTGCTCATTTTTATAATAGCTATTTATTTTATTGGTCAGCGTCAAAATATTTTCGCTAAAACCTTTTCAATAAGTGCAAATTTTAATAATGTTAATGGATTGATACCAGGCAATAATGTGCGTTATTCAGGTATTAATGTGGGCACCGTTAAAACAATTTCTATGGTAAATGATTCTACTATAAATGTTTTAATGAATATTGATGAAAACATGTTATATCATATTAAAAAGGATGCCATTGTAACCATAGGCACAGATGGATTGGTAGGGAACATGATAGTAAATATTATCCCTGGTGAAGGAAATGCAGGCGCAATTGAGCCTGGTGATGTTATAAAATCGTATACCAAAATAGGTACATCTGATATGTTAAATACCTTAAGCGTTACAAATGAAAATGCTGCACTACTAACAGCTAAATTACTGAAAATAGCTGATGCTATGGATGATAGTAAAGGAACTTTTGGAATGCTCATAAATGATACCATTATGGCTTCAAATCTTAAGGTAACAGTTAATCAGTTTAGGATTGCAAGTATTGAAGCATCAAAAACCATAAAAGAACTCAACACTATTATTTCTTCAATAAACTTTAATGAAAGTGTAGCAGGTGTTTTATTAAACGATTCTATTGAAGCAAAAAAGGCGAGAAGGATTATGACTAATCTTGAAACATCCAGTCAAGATATTTCAACTGTTCTAAATAATTTAAATGAAACCATCACAAATATAAAAGAGGGAAAAGGAGCATTTAATTATCTGTCCAATGACGAGGAATTTGTTAACAATCTAGAGCAATCAATTAAAAATATAAATGAAGGAACAGATAAGTTCAATCAGAATATGGAAGCCTTCAAACATAACTTTTTAACGCGTGGATATTTCAAAAAATTAGAACGTCAAGAGAAAAAGCTTAACAAATAATAATATCATTTTATTGTCTAGTTATAGGTTAAAACCCTGCTCTTGATAGTTATCGGGATTAGTTTCTATAAACTTTTAAGAGCATCTTGTCATTTCGACAGTTCCGATAGCTATCGGAAGAGGAACGAGCGACGAGAAATCTTACAATAAAGGGATTCCTCTTCGATTGCTCCACAATGTACTTTCAATCAAAATATATTTTGATTTCAGTAACATTCGGAATGACAAGCTAACATTAAAAAGAATTTCATTCTTTTGTTTTAAAACTATGGATTTCAAATCCATAGTGGTTTACTTGTAAAAGTGCAATCCAGTTCAATTATTTCTAAGTTCAATTAGGGTAATTTCCGGCCGCATACCAATTCTTCCGGGAAAGCCTAACCAACCCAATCCGCGGTTTACATGTAAGTACTGGTCTTTAATTTTGTACAATCCAGCCCAATGTTTGTATTTATATTTAATTGGACTCCATTGCATTTGTTTGTATTGAAATCCTGCCTGCATACCGTGTGTATGGCCAGATAATGTTAGGGCTATATTTGATTCTTTTATAACCTCTTCATTCCAATGTGATGGGTCATGAGATAATAATATTTTAAATGAAATATCTTTCGTTTTATCTAAAGCTTTTTTAAGGTTCCCATATTGTTTAAAAGGAGGTTTTCCCCAATTTTCAACGCCAATTAAGGCAAAATGAGCTCCTGAATGATTGATGATTTCATTTTCATTGCACAAAAGTTTAAAATCTATTTCCTGATAAAATTTTTTAAGAGCCATAAAATTATCATTTTTAGCCTCTTCAGTTTCCCATTGACTGTAATCACCATAATCATGATTTCCTAGAACAGCATATTTCCCATATTTAGCTTCAAGCCTTTTAAATATGGGTTCCCAACCACGTAATTCCCAAGCATAATTATTGATTAAATCACCTGTAAAAAATATATAATCCGGTTTTAAATGATTAATCTTTTTTATTGCTTTTTCCAGAATATGAAAACGGTAATTAAAACTGCCTAAATGAATATCTGAGATTTGAATAATGCGCAATCCTTGAATGGGTTGAGGTAATGCATCAAAATGAATATTAATGTGATATATTTTAAAGCGGTAGGCTGCTAACGTAATACTATAAACAATAATAAAAAAAGGTAGAAATCCTGATATTAAGCCTATAATTGGAATGATAACGAGTGCCCTAGACCCTGAAAAACTAAAATTGGATATATAAAATATAGAAAGAATTAAAACAAAAATAAGCTTTGGGATAAAAGATGAAATGGTAAGTCCATATAATGAAGAAACTAGCAAATGTTTCCGTTTTGGATTAATTTGATCTAAGGTTATTTTTAATATTATGATGGATATAATGAGCCCCACAGTAAAAACCCAAAACAATATATTGATTATTAAAAGAAGGTTTTTGGAAAAAAGATGTTTTGAAATTAATTGTAATCCATAAAATGCAAAGATGTCTATTACCAGAATGACCGTACACAAGAGTAAAATGGTAAACAGGGAATAGGATTTCATTTTAATTTATTTTTTTTAGTCGCCTTTTATCTCTCAATGCCCAATAAATGCCCTTAACGTCTGATGACCAAATGTCATACATAAAAATGAGAATAATTTCTTCGATGGTTTCTAAAACCCCTGCAATAATCATAATGTAAAATAGAATATATTCCGGATTAAAAAAAAGAGCCCATAAAATAAATATACTTTGCAAAACTGCAGAAGCCTTTGCTAAATAAGTGTGAAATGCTGTGGCTTTTCCATATTTAAAATAGGCGATGAGCATTTGAATAAGGTAAGGAACAAATGATATGATAATTATTACCAGATTTTTCAAAATAAAATCTGTTTCAAAATAGAGTAAGCCAATTAAACCAATACTTAAGGTTATTTGATCTCCAATGGAATCTAATTGAGATCCACGAGGACTTGTTATTTTTAGTTTTCTTGCCAGATAGCCATCAATGGCATCAGTAGAATAACTAATTAATAAAAACCAGGTAAACACTATGTGTTGATCCAACCAAATTAACGCTATTAATACTGGTGCGGCAGCTATTCTATAAAAGGAAAACCAATCAGCAATATTGAAATTTTTGAATGTGAGCATATTATGAGTGTCAGGTTATTGGATTACATACTTTTTCAAATTGATTCTTTATCAGAATATTATTAATAACACTCTATTTAATTATATTATAAATCTCTATAAAAACGCAATTTATTTTGAAGCAGCGTAATTTCTTTTTTTAAAGAATCAACTTGTTTAAGCAGGTTATAAATAGCATCTACACCTTCCAAATTTATATCCAGTTCATAATGTAACCGCATCATTTTTTCAACTTCATTTATTTGAGTCAGTCTCAAATAATGCTCATTGTCTTCAAAAACAATTTCTATCAATTCATAGTCATATAATGAATCAATAAATGATTTAGGAATATTATAATGCGAACAAAATTGTTGTATTGAAATTAAATTTTTCGTTTCCATAATCATCTCAATTTAGCTAATTCGGTAAATAATGCTTTCTCTTTAGTTGTAAGGTTTGTGGGCATTTTTACGTTATAGGTAATATATAAATCTCCAAATTGACCTTCTTTTTTATAGATTGGAAATCCTTTTCCTTTAAGTTTAATTTGAGTACCGGTTTGAGTTTCTGGTTTTACGGTTAATTTTACCTTGCCATCAAATGTATTTACCGTAACATCACCACCTAATAAGGCTTTATACAAATCTAAATCCACTGTTGCATAAAGGTTGTCATTATCCCTTTTAAAAGGTGTGTTATTGACTATTGAAAACTTAATGAATAAATCACCATGAGGGCCATTATTGACGCCTTTACCACCATGACCTTTAATTTTTATAACCTGACCATTTTCAATACCTGCCGGAATGGTTATTCTTATGTTTTTGTTGTTTACCGTTAGCGTGCGTTTATGAGTAGTGTACACATCTTTTAAAGTGAGTTGCAATTCAGCATTAAAATCCTGCCCTCTAAATTTAGCTTGACTACGTCTTTGCCCTGTAGATGCACCGCCAAACATAGATTCAAAAAAATCTGAAAAATCATGATCACCAAAGCCTCCGGAATACTGTTGCTGCCTACTTCCCTGATATTGTCTTTGTTGTTGTTTTGCTTTTTCAAATTCTTCAGATTGTTTCCAGTCTTTTCCATATTGATCGTATTTTTTACGATTTTCCGGATGACTTAACACCTCATTTGCTTCATTTATCTCTTTAAACTTTGCTTCCGCAACTTTGTCGTTTGGATTTAAATCTGGATGGTATTTCCTAGCTAATTTACGATACGCTTTTTTGATGTCATTATCTGTTGCGTTTTTAGAAATCCCTAATATTTTATAATAATCTATGAATGCCATTTAATTGGTTTTTAATGACGAAAGTTAATGTAATTTTATGTTTATTTAAGAAAAAAGTGATACTGTAAGTTACAAAATTAATGATGATTAGCATCATTAAAAGTTATTGAAACCAAGGTTAGTAATCATGTTTTTAAAGCTGAATTTAAGTTTTTTATAAAGTATTCTTACCTTTTGTTGTACTTCCCAATAATGTCATTAATTTTAATTCGGTACACAATAGATGCGGAACCTGAATTTAACTTATTTGAGAAATCATTTATGAATTGAGCATCTGTAATTTCGTTTTTAGCCAGTAAATTTTTAACACCTTGAGTAAATTTATGTAAATACATTTTAGCTGCACTACCTTGTAATTCATTAAAAGAGCCAAGAACCAATACTGATTTCCAATTGTTTATACCTTGAATATTTTCAACCTGCAAGGATACATTTTTGTTTATTCGCATAGCTTCTATTTTATGACCTTCACCAGAATAGCTAAAAACCGCGTTTTCTTTTGGGTCATAATAATATGTTATTGGTAAGATAAAAGGTATGTTATTTTCAATATAAGCCAAATGGCCTACATAATTATTTGCAAGCAATTCAATACAGTCTTTTTTAACTAAATTATCTTCCATAATTTTTATTTTAACTCAATAGTTATATTGTTTTAATTATTAAAAACATGTTATAATAGTAACTTTTATTTAATTCAATGTTGATTAAAAAGAAATCAATTTTTATAAAATGTCATAATTAGAAAAGCTGAATTTTAAGAATTTGAATTAATAATAGCTATAATTTCTTGCTTATCAAGAACACCAGACTGTCTCCAAACTTGTTTGCCGTTTTTAAAAAGTAACAGGGTTGGTACACCGCGAACTTGATATTTGACGGCTAAAGGCTGATTTTTATCTACATCTATTTTTACTATTTTTATAGCATCCCCAAGGCTTTCTTTAACTTGTTTTAAAATAGGGGCAAGCATTTTACATGGGCCGCACCAATCGGCATGAAAATCTACTAAAACAGGTGTATTCGAATCGATAATTGTATTAAAATTTTGTCCCATTATTATAAATTATCAATGACATTTTTTAATTTATTACTTACATCTTGAGCAATCTCATTAAAACCTTCATTTTGAAGCAGGTTTTTTACTTTATCTAACACCACATCAAAAGATCCATTCTCTTGTTTGTTATAATAATATTTCATGTTTATTTTAAATTCATTTCCAGTTTGGCAAGCATGATGAGTTCAGATTTATTTTTACCTGAAAAACTGCTTGCAATAGCGTTTGCAGTTTTTAATATGAGTTTTTTATGCTTATTGGTAAATTGGCTTTCATGCCTTTTTTTGTATTTTATAAAATCATCAAATAACTTATCAGGATCAAGTTTATCTTTATTTAGCAACCAATCAAAAACAATTTCTATTTGATAAGATGCATCCGTTTTAAAATC
>Ga0207906_1000408_pt1 | contig 17477 bp, 13 predicted proteins | sample LinPmetageLP37_FD_184050 | JGI IMG/M metagenome (GOLD analysis project Ga0207906, IMG submission 184050) | Marine viral communities from the Pacific Ocean - LP-37 (SPAdes) | ecosystem: Environmental > Aquatic > Marine > Oceanic | place: Pacific Ocean | collected 2010-06-16 | reverse complement strand
CGCATCTGCCGATGGTCTAGAGCGTTTGATTTCTCGATCCATTGGGATCGCCGTAGGCGTATTGTTGCTGTCTTTATTGTTGTGCTTTTTGCTTACGCTGAAGCTTCAAAATACCATCACAGCGCCTATTCGTAACCTCGCGCACTTAGTACAGCGCATCTCTCGGCACAAAGATTATTCAGGTCGGGCTAAGCCTAGTAGCATCAAAGAACTAGATATTCTCAGTGATGCTTTTAATGCCATGATGCAACGTACGCAGGAGCATATGCAGCGCCAAAACGAGGCTGAAGAAGAACATAGGCGCCTGAATATTAGCCTAGAAGAAAAGGTCACCCAGCGCACCCTCGCCTTAAAAGAAGCGAACAGTGAGTTAATTCAAACATTGGAAAAGCTTCATCAATTTCAGCGCCAAATGGTTCAGAACGAAAAAATGGCCTCTTTAGGAGACATGGTAGCCGGGGTCGCGCATGAGGTTAATACGCCTATCGGGTTGGGTGTGACAGCGTCCACCATGATGCTCGACCGTTTAGCCAGTATGGAAAAAGACTTCGAAAATAAGACCTTAAAAGCGAGCTCACTTTCTAAATTCATTGCAGAAGGGCAGGAAAACCTGAATATCATTTACCGCAACTTGAACCGAGCTGCCGAACTGATATCAAGCTTTAAACAAGTTGCGGTGGACCAATCATCAGAAATTGACCGCGTTTTTTCATTTTCTAAGCTAATGGATGAAATTTTGCTTTCCATGCGGCCTAAATTAAAAAGCATGAAGCATGTGATCAACATCGATTGCCCTGAACATCTCTATATTGAGTCAAAGGCGGGGCCAATAAACCAAATCATTATCAATTTGATCATGAATTCCATCATTCACGGTTTTGAACACAAAGACCAAGGCGTGATTAATATTAAGGTGGCACTGATTGCAGATAAAAAAATCAGTGTGCTGTTTACCGATGACGGATCGGGTATTCCCGAATACTTGCGCAAACGGATTTTTGACCCGTTTGTGACAACCAAACGAGGGCAGGGTGGAAGTGGCCTAGGTATGCACCTTGTTTATAACCTTGTAACGCAGGCATTGAATGGTTCTATTTCGTTGAATAGTGAAGAGGGACATGGGGTTGAATTCACCATAGTATTCCCGGTGAAGAAAGCGACCCAGAGCGCGCCACATTTGAATTAAGCGCATATTTAATGTTTGCTTTTTTGCTTTTGATCCCCACATCACTTTCGTACTGGAAAATATCTTCAATGTGTTGTACGCAAGTGCCTAACCGTTGGGTACAAATGCCGAGTTAGGTGGGTTGTTTGCACTAGTTAAAATTTAATCTAGATAAAACCCTGATTTTTAGATATTTTCTGATAAACTTTTATCCATATTTTTTAACATGGTGTGAAAACGATGCTGACGCCCAATATTTTAATTGTAGAAGATGAAGTTGTTACCAGAACAACACTCAAAAGCCTGTTTGAAGCAGAAGGCTACAATGTATTTGAAGCCGAGAACGGCAGTGAAATGCATGAGTTTTTTGAAAATCACGCAATCAACCTAGTGATCATGGATATCAACCTTCCGGGTAAGAACGGTTTGATTTTGGCTCGCGAAGTGCGTGATCGTAAAAATATCGGTTTGATATTTTTAACTGGGCGCGATAATGACGTGGACCGTATTTTGGGTCTTGAAATTGGCGCTGATGATTATTTAACTAAACCGTTTAATCCGCGGGAATTAACCATCAGAGCAAGAAACTTGCTAACGCGTACTTTGAATAACGCAGAAGATGATGACTTGCCAAGTCGTGTAAGCTTCAACGGTTGGACTCTGGACGGCGATAGCCGTAGCTTGATTTCACCTAGCAAGAAAGAGTTTAGACTACCGCGCAGTGAATTCCGTGCGTTGCATTTATTCTTAAGCAACCCTGGCAAAATATTAACGCGTGAACAGTTGATCATGGAAATGACCGGCCGTGAATTACGCCCTAATGACCGTACAGTTGATGTAACGATTCGACGTATCCGTAAGCACTTCGAATCAGAAGTGAATGCAGACGAATTGATCGTGACCATTCACGGCGAAGGTTACCGTTTCTGCGGAACGGTTGACGTATAGTCAGTTGTAGCTCAGTGTAGAATTAACAAAAAAGCGGCTCAGTAGGCCGCTTTTTTTATATTTGTAGCATGAGTATCTAGTCCGGTTTGTTAAGCCTTTCTGACTCAGGCTTTTGGTCATCTTTGCGTTCATACTCACCTTCAATAATATCGTCGTTTGAAGAGGGGCGTTGGCCAAACCCTTGACCTGGCTGACCACTGAAGCCACCTTGTGCTTGATTAACAACCTGAACGGATAGTTTGGCCAATAACCCTTTGGCTATAAGCGGGCGTGTCATGGGTAGGCAAAACAGAAAGCCTAACGCATCTGTTACAAAACCTGGGGTAACCAACATAACACCAGCGATTACCAACAGTAACCCTTCTGCAACTTCTTGGCCGGGAATCGTTCCCTGCTGCATTTTCTGTTGCGCATGAACCAGCGTGCTGATGCCCTGCTGACGAACCAAGTACGAGCCTATCATAGCCGTAGCGACCACGATTGCGACTGTATTCCAGCCACCAATTTGCTCACCAACACTGATTAACAAGGATATTTCTATGATTGGCAGCAAAACGAACAATAAGAATAATTTACCCAAAACTGTCTCTTTAATTACTTTATGAATGAATATAATGGCGTCAAAAGGCCGATAACCAAGGGTAACAGTGTTACAAAGTATGGCAACTGCTCATTGCTGCGTCACTTAGTGGTAAGCTGTGATTGATTATCATATTTTTGAAAGACATCACACTTTGATAAGGTCCATATTGGTCTATTAGCGGATGCCTGATGCATTGTTGATGGTATTCGCTTATTCTAGTTTTAACAGTTGTACTGAAATAAAGAAGTCGTTTTTAATGAAGTTAATACAATCGTTTTTCGTGCTTTCGATCCTGTCTTTGTGGTCGCTATCTAGCTTGGGCCAAGACAATGCTTTTGATTCTTTGTTTAGCAATGAACCTGAGTTTTTAAAGGTCGATCAGGCCTTTGTGTTCGATTACGTGCAAAACGGTAACGAACTTATTGTGACTTGGGACATAGCAGATGACTATTATCTTTATCAGCAACAGTTTAAAGCTGTTTCGAAAAACGCCACCTTAGGCGAGCCTACTTTTCCGAAAGGGAAAATGAAGGAAGACGAGTTCTTTGATGAGCCCCAAGAGGTTTATTATCACACCGTTTCTGTATCGTACCCTATTTTACAATCGAGCAATGATTCAGCGGTTAAAATCCGTTATCAAGGCTGCGCTGAAGCGGGCTTGTGCTATCCCCCGACCACACAGGTCGTTTATTTAAATGCAGTTAGCGGAGCGCAAGCTGCCACTGGCGGCGAATCTGCTTCATTAGGGTCAAGCAGTACAGCTAGTGCATCTGTCTCGCAACAATTTGAATTAGCAGATTTACTGACAGGTGAACAAAGCCTGGTTTGGGTGTTATTGATCTTCTTGGCATTGGGCGTTGGCTTAGCCTTTACCCCATGCGTATTCCCTATGTATCCGATTTTATCGGGTATTGTGATCGGTCAAGGGAAGGGGATCAGCATTTCGCGCGCGTTTATTTTGTCTTTTGTTTACGTACAAGGTATGGCCCTCACTTATTCTCTTCTCGGTTTGGTTGTAGCATCGGCTGGTGTGAAGTTTCAAGCTGCCTTGCAACACCCGGTCATTTTGGGTGTGCTGATCGTAATTTTTGTATTACTCGCATTGGTCATGTTTGGTGCCTACGAATTGCAGTTGCCTTCTCGCTGGCAAGAAAAACTAAATGGCATGAGTAATAAACAGAAAAGTGGCAGCTATTTCGGTGTCTTGCTTATGGGGGCGATATCCGGCTTGGTTGCATCGCCATGCACCACTGCCCCCCTAACTGGGATCTTGTTGTACATAGCGCAAAGTGGTGATTTGCTGCTGGGTTTCAGCGCTTTGTATGCATTAAGTTTAGGTATGGGCATACCGCTAATATTATTTGGTATAACGGGTGGAAAATTACTGCCCAAAGCTGGTGCATGGATGAACATAATCAAAGTCACTTTTGGTTTTATGATGCTAGCAGTGGCGTTGATGTTCGTAGAGCGCTTAGTCAGCCACGTGGCAACGGATATATTGTGGTCACTGTTAGGTCTCGTGACTTTTAGCTATTTTTACGTAATGAACCAAGCTAGCCAAGTTAGCTTTGCCAAAGGGATACGTGCTCTCGTTATTTTTATCGGCCTGTTCGCATCTGCGATGTATGGGTATCAAACACTCTTCCCGCAGACGCCAACGAATGCAAATCATGCTCAGCAAAGCCACCCTACTTTTGCAGTTGTTAAAGACCTGCAAGATTTTGAACAAAAGTTGGCTGCGGCTAATGCCCAAGGTAAAACAGTCATGGTCGACTTATATGCAGATTGGTGCGTTGCCTGTAAGGAATTTGAAAAGTATACCTTTCCTGATGCGCAAGTTGTTGATGCTCTAAGTAACACAGTGTGGATGCAAATTGACTTAACCGATAACACCGCAACCAATATTGCATTTCAAGAGCATTTTTCCATCTTAGGTTTGCCGACTATTTTGTTCTTTGATACCCAAGGTAATGAAATCAATGGGTCTCGGGTTACTGGCTTTATGCAAGCTCCTGCCTTTGCCGCCCATGCTAACAGTATTTTATAACCTGAGAAGCAATGGATTTAACAAGGAATGAATACATGTTACCTCATCGCTTGAGTAAACCGTTTGCTAGTGTGTTGCTGCTCTTTGTGGTGTGTTTTACCGCAAGCGCTAACACCGTATCAGAGCGCGTGATCACCCTAGCAAATTCGACGCAAGCAACGTTTACCCATGCCCAAGGTCTAGAACAAGACCAAAAGCTAGGCAAGGTTCATCCAAAAGCCAGTGTGTTACTCATTCATGGATGGGCAGGAAATATGAATGAAGTGGGTGATATGTACAAACGCTTAGCCGCACAGCTAGCTAGGCACCAGATAGCTTCGCTAAGAATTAATATACGCGGTGAAAGCGAAGGGGCAAAAAACGGCTTTCGTTTAACCAGCACGTTTGCCTCCCGAGTAACAGATGCTGAGGCAGGGTTAGCATTTTTACGCCAGCAATACACTGATATACCCACAGGTGTAGTGGGTTTTAGCCTTGGGGGCGCAACGGCAATCAAATTAATGGGGTTACACCCAGCCGATATTAATAGTGTGGTCCTTTGGTCAAGTGCAGGAGACCCAGCATTAGTAGGGCAAAGTATTTTATCTCCGGCACAAATGCGTGAAGTGCTCGAAACAGGTGAGGTAAAAGTGCCCACATGGGAAACGCTGACAGTAACCAAAGAACATATTTTGGGCATGATGGGCCATGATATTTATCACAATGTGAGTGCTTATCAAGGTGCTCTGCTGTCAATTCGAGGCAGTGAGGATTACGTCAAACCCATTGAAAAACACTTATTCCCATTAACTTCATCAACCATTGCTGAAGCACGGATAATTCAAGGGGCCGATCATATATTCAACACATTTGAGCAGAATCGTAATTATGACGAACGGCTAATCAAGCAAACGGTTGATTGGTTGGTCGATACTCTTTAATAATGATCTTCAAAGGGCCGAGGGAAATGAAGCGCTGATTAAATACGGCTGATTAAATACGGCTGAATTAATACGGCTGAATTAATACGGCAATGGTTAGGCCCATTGCCGCTAGCCCATTTTAAACGTTACCGAGTGCCAAATATTTTGTCACCAGCATCGCCAAGACCAGGCAAAATATAGCCATGTTCATTAAGCTTTTCATCTACCGCTGCCGTGTAAATATCCACATCTGGGTGCTTGCTAACCACCGCTTCAATACCTTCAGGCGCAGCGACCAAAAACAATCCCATGATATGCTGGCATCCTTTTTCTTTGAGCAAATCTATAGTAGCGATTAAGGTGCCCCCTGTGGCTAACATGGGATCAACAATCAGTGCTGTGCGCTCTTCAACGTCTTTAACCACTTTGTCAAAATAGGCGACCGGTTGCAGGGTTTCTTCATCACGATATAAGCCAACCACACTGACCTTAGCGTTGGGGATCAGCTGCATTACGCCATCTAGCATGCCAAGGCCTGCGCGCAAAATAGGGACTATAGTGATTTTCTTGCCCTTGATTTTTTTAACCTTAATAGGCTCATCATTCCAGCCACTAATCTCGACAGTCTCGGTTTCTAGTTCTCGGGTCGCTTCGTAGGTCAGCAAGTTGCCTACTTCACTGGCAAGCTCTCTGAAGTTCTTACTACTAATACCCGCTTCGCGCATTAAGCCCAATTTATGTTGTACTAAGGGGTGGTTGATTTCTTTAACTGACACAAGTTACCTCGAACGTGAAATAGATCTATTTAATAAGTTTACTGACAAACAACGCACTGTGCCCAAGTAAATCTGGATAAAAGTGTAAAAAAGACTGTTGCAAGCCAGCTGAATTTTCGTGAATGAAGCCCATGGCTTGTTGTGCGAACTCAGTGGGGCGAGTGAAGCGTTTCTCAACGGTTTGCATGGCGCGTGAGCAGGCATCAAGCTGTTCATAATCATCTAGCCATTGGTGGCGCAAAAGCCCGGTTTTCACTCGGCTAAAATGCGGGCTAATGTCGTGATGCAATAATGCCAAGTCATGATAAAACTGGTTAAACAGGGTGTGTTTTTTGACGTCTATTGCAGAAAACTGTTGCCAGTGTTGCATCAGCAGGTGATCAAAATAGATATCCAGCACTATGCCTGAATAGCGGCGTATTGATTTCGGAAACTGCTGTTTTAATGCCAGTACTACAGGGTGGGTATCTGTGTAGGTATCAATTTGGCGGTGCAAGCGCACACCGTGCTGTAAATCCAGCGGCAAATCATCTAGGGCGCTTCCTTTAATAAAGTCGCCTAAAAAATTACCAACCAAACTGGTTTTTGTATGTTGAGCAAGGTGCAGGTGAGCAATGTAATTCATAAGTATATTTGACCCTGATATTGGCTTGGCGTCAAACAAGCGATAAATATACCTAGCGTGAAGATTAAATACGCAAACTTTGGGTCAATCTTCGCTGATAAGACCAGTATTTTGCTGCTAATTTGTAAGTTAGCTCTATAATGGCCTCAATTAAGTGCAATGAGTAAAGAATTTCGACGAAAATAGTCGCTAATCAGATACTTATTTGCTAATAATGAAAGATAATTATCATTTTAACGAAGATAGCGGCGTATTCTTGAAAGTTTTATTAATTAATGGACCCAACCTCAATATGTTGGGCAAACGTGAACCTGAAGTCTATGGCTCACGCAGCCTACAAGATATTGTTGATACCCTACAGGTGCAAGCGAATGAGATGAGCGTGGAAATCAGCCATGTTCAATCTAACGCTGAGCATGAGTTAATTGATGCTATTCACAATGCCTATCAAAAAATTGACTTCATTATTATCAATCCAGGGGCCTTTACCCACACAAGCGTCGCCTTACGTGATGCATTGTTAAGTGTTTCAATTCCTTTTATTGAAGTGCATTTATCTAATGTGCACGCACGCGAGCCTTTCCGCCATCATTCATATCTATCTGATGTTGCTGTTGGTGTTATTTGTGGTTTGGGTGAGCAAGGCTATGGCTTTGCGCTTAATGCAGCACAGCAATATGTGAAAAATTTAACGAATTAGTTGCCGTGGTCGGTTTGCTACCGGTCGCTTATGTATACAAATCAAAAAGAGATAACATCATGGATATACGTAAAATAAAAAAACTCATTGAGTTAGTAGAAGAATCAGGTATTTCTGAACTAGAAATCACTGAGGGTGAAGAGTCTGTACGCATTCATCGTAGTGGCCAGCCGGCTGCACAAGTACAATACTCTGCGCCAATTCAACAAGCTGCACCAGCACCTTTAGCTCAAGTAGCTGAAGCGCCATCAGCACCTGTTGCCGCTGAAACTAGCGGGCACCGTGTTAAATCTCCTATGGTTGGCACCTTCTACCGCTCATCTTCTCCAGGTTCAAAACCATTTGCTGAAGTAGGCCAAAGCGTAAAAGTGGGCGACACTTTATGCATCATCGAAGCAATGAAGATGATGAACCAAATCGAGTCGGACAAAGCAGGTGTGATCAAAGAGATATTAGTCGACAACCAAGAGCCGGTTGAATTCGATCAACCCCTATTCATCATTGAATAAGCAGGTTACTGAAAATGCTTGATAAAGTACTGATTGCCAATCGTGGTGAAATTGCACTTCGCATCTTGCGTGCCTGTAAAGAGCTAGGCATCAAGACTGTCGCTGTGCATTCCACCGCTGATGAAAGTTTGAAACACGTGCTTTTGGCCGATGAAACCATTTGTATTGGTAAGCCATCTGCAACCGAAAGTTACCTGAACATTCCGCGTATTATCGCAGCAGCAGAAGTCACTAACTCAGTGGCTATTCACCCTGGTTACGGTTTCTTAGCGGAAAATGCAGATTTTGCTGAAGCCGTTGAACGCAGCGGCTTTATTTTCATTGGTCCAAAAGCAGAAACCATTAATTTGATGGGCGACAAAGTCTCGGCCATTAAATCAATGAAGGCCGCTGGCGTACCTTGTGTCCCGGGCTCTGATGGCCCTCTGAATGACGACGAAGCGCGTAATAAGAAGTTAGCCAAAGAAATTGGCTACCCTATTATTGTTAAAGCGGCTGGCGGCGGCGGTGGTCGTGGTATGCGCGTTGTGCGCAATGAAGCTGAATTGATTGGTTCAATTGCAGCGACCAAAGGTGAAGCAGCAGCAGCGTTTAACAACGATGTGGTTTACATGGAGAAATTCCTTGAAAACCCACGTCACGTTGAAATTCAAGTGCTTGCAGACGGCCAAGGTAACGCTATTCATTTAGGTGAGCGTGACTGTTCAATGCAGCGCCGTCACCAAAAAGTGGTTGAAGAAGCCCCTGCGCCAGGTATTAGTGAAGAAATGCGTGCCAAAATTGGTGCGCGTTGTTGCCAAGCGTGTATCGATATCGGATATCGTGGAGCGGGAACATTTGAATTCTTGTTTGAAAACGATGAGTTTTATTTCATTGAAATGAACACCCGTATTCAGGTTGAACATCCGGTATCAGAAATGATCACAGGGGTGGATTTGATCAAAGAACAACTGCGTATCGCAGATGGTCAGAAGTTGTCGATTTCTCAAGACCAGATTCAAGTACGTGGCCATGCTATTGAGTGTCGTATTAATGCCGAAGACCCTGATACGTTTATTCCAAGCCCGGGTAAGATCAACATGTTTCACCCTCCAGGTGGTTTAGGTGTACGTTGGGATTCGCATATTTATGCTGGCTACTCTGTACCGCCAAACTATGATTCTATGATCGGTAAATTGATCACTTATGGCGAGACCCGTGAAGTTGCAATTGCTAGAATGCAACATGCATTGGGTGAGTTGGTTATTGAGGGTATCAAAACTAATATTCCACTACAGCAGCGTATTATGGCGGATGAAGCCTTTGCCGCTGGCGGTGCGAATATACATTACCTTGAGAAGAAGTTAGGCCTAGGCGGTCATTAATTTCTACCAAGTCTTGTGATGAAAAAGAGTGCTGCGGCACTCTTTTTTTTGCTCACCTAATGTGGTCTTAGTTGCAGTTGCTTTAAATATCGTAACGAATACCAAGCCACCAAACTGCCGGAAATAACATTCGCCAGTGCGATGCCCACAAAGACATAATCTGCTTTTGCATATAGTGCGCCTACCCAAGACAAGGGTACATAAAACAATGCAGAGCGAACCACATAGTAACCCAGGCCCAACTTCGCTTTGCCAATAGCATTAAACGCCGCAGCGGCCACTATGACAATGCCATAGCCCCAAACACTCATAGGGATAATACCTAGATAAATAAGCGCCAACTGGGAAACCTCATTATCATCAGTAAAACCTGCGACAATAGAGGGCCCGACAAACCACAGAAAGATACTTAGCAATACTGCCCATACGATACAAACCCAATAACTGATTTTAAGCCCTTGCGTTATTCTATGTGTTTGGCCTGCCCCCCAGTTTTGCCCAGCAAGCGGACCAATGGCAGAAGACAAAGCTAACATGGGAATAACAGCAAAAAACTCTACTCGTGTGGCTAAACCAAACGCCGCCACGGACTTTTCACCAAACCAAGCGATAATGGCGGTCACAATAGCAATAGATAAGGGGTTGACCATATTACCTGCCGAAGCGGGCACCGCAATAGACAATAAATAGCGCCATGACTCAACCAGTTGTTCTTTACTAGGTAGGTGAAAACTCAGCAGCTTTTCACGGATAATGAGTATCGCTAAAGACGCGAATAAGGTTAGCACTTGGGCAAACAAAGTGCCGCATGCGGCTCCTTCGATGTCAAAAGCTGGGATCACGCCCCAACCAAAAATTAAAATTGGAGTGGCAATAATATTGACCAAAGCAGAGCCAATCATCATTAAGCTAGGCCAAAAGGCATCACCTACACAACGAACGAGGGCGTTGGCGATCATGGGGACCACTAAAAAGGGTACAGATATAAACCAAATTCGCATATAGCGAGCGCCGAGTTCTAGAACATCGCCCGTTGCGCCAAGTACGCTAAGTAAAGGTTTAACGTATATATAACCCGCTATCGCGACCACCATCACGACCGTAATGCCTAATAACAGGCTATCAGTAGATAATCGCTTGGCTTGCTCGCGATCATTCGCGCCCACCGCTCGAGAAACCGCAGAGGCAGCGCCCACGCCTAAACCAATCGCCAAGCTAGAGATGCTCATGGTCACCGGAAAACTAAAGGAGAGGGCGGCAAGATAGTCTGTGCCTAGCTGACTGACAAAGTAGGTGTCAATTAAAGATACAGACAACACGGCGATAATACCGAGGATCATAGGTAAGGTGAGGCGAGATAATACTTTATATACTGGGGGAGTGAGTAAATCACGAGAAGGGGCCAAAATACCTCCAAATTAAAGGGAATGTGGTCGAAAGATACGTGCTGTAAGAGCAAAAAAATAAGGTTGTTTTATGACAGGGCGTTAGTTTACCCAGAGTCCTGTCAGTAATACCAATCCGCATTAATAAGTGCCCCTTCAGGCAAGTTTTAAAGGACTTGCACTGCGTTGCATGACTTCGAAAGAGCGCAACTAATCAATCAGTCATGAGCCTTGTTTAAGTCCTTTTACACTGTCGCTGAGAGATCACTTATTGCCGTGCAATGAGATAACTAATGTTATACTGGTTTCTTTGCCAATTGATAAGACCTGATATGCCTTGGATCCAACTCATCATAGATACAAAAGCCGACCATGCCGAGCAGGTAGGCGACATGTTAAGCGCTAACGGAGCGCAGGCGGTCACCTTTGTAGACGCCAAAGACACCCCCATGTATGAGCCTAAGCCAGGTGAAGTGATGTTATGGCCAGAAACGCAGGTAGTCGGCTTGTACGAAGCAGACCATGATATGGATGGCGTTATTGCAAGAATAAGTAAATCAAAAGTGCTAGGCCCAGGTTTCCCCCATAAACTCGACCAATTAGAAGACAAAGATTGGGAACGTGAATGGATGGACAACTTTCATCCGATGCGTTTTGGTCAACGATTGTGGATTTGCCCTAGCTGGCGCGAGGTGCCAGACCCAACAGCGGTCAACGTTATGCTCGACCCTGGATTGGCATTCGGTACGGGTACGCACCCAACCACTGCTTTATGTTTACGTTGGTTAGATGCCCTAGAACTTAAAGATAAATTGGTGGTTGATTTTGGTTGTGGCTCAGGGATATTAGGCATTGCTGCAATAAAACTGGGCGCTGAACGAGTAGTGGGTATCGACATCGACCCCCAAGCGCTTCTATCAAGCCAAACCAATGCAGATCGCAACGAAATAGGCGATAAAATTGAGCTGTACTTGCCCCAGCATCAACCTGAATTAATGGCCGATGTGGTACTTGCGAATATTCTAGCCGGGCCCCTCAGAGACTTACGAGAAGTGATTACCGCGTATTGTAAACCGGGTGGGAAACTAGTCCTTTCAGGGATTTTGGCTGAGCAGGCGCAAGAGATAAACGATTTATACAGCCAAGATTTTCAGATGGAACCAATTGAAATAGAAGGTGAATGGGCAAGGGTCTCAGGCAAGCGCAAGTAGCAGTGGCTGTGCGCTAATATCGTCAATCGATAAGTTGTTATGAATTGCCGGCGTAAACCTCGGTGTTAATGCCGGTTTCCTCACCTCTTTCCACCTTGTTCGAAATACCTGTGCCCACTTCTTTTGACGTGTTGGCAGCATTAAGCTCTTCACCACATTCAGTACAGCTAATACGCGGGATGCCTTTTTTACCACAAGCAGAATGAAAATAGTTAACGGGCGGCCCATCGCTGTCTACTTCCCATTTATCCCCCCAATTGGCAATTGCCAGCATGATAGGCAGTAAATCATCGCCTTTCTCGGTAAGTTTATACTCGAAGTGCTGCCTGTTTTCGTCGTACAGTTCTTTGTAAAGCACGCCTGACTCGACTAAACGGTTGAGTCGGTCTGACAATCGATGTTTGGTTATTCCCAGAGACTTTTGCAGTGCAGAAAATCTGCGCACTTCCCAAAATATGTCTCTCAGTATGAGCAGCGTCCAGCGGTCACCAAAAATAGATGCTGAGCGAGCGATCGAGCATGTTTGTTCACTGATTTGGTTCCACTTCATGGTGTGAATTATTACCTTTTGTTTTTCTATGTGCTCGGATAAAAGATGCATTTATGGTCATGTTAGGTACATCTTTTTGAAAAAGTGTGCGTAAGCAGATAGATAAGTATTGTCGTTATCGTCAATGTTTTTAGTAGACCAAACATCGCTGAAAAATCATTCACTTTAAGCGTGGTTTTTAAAAATTGGCAGTTAATATGAATGTTAGAGCCGCAGATTACTAGCGAAAAATAATGGTTTTTTGATAATACTTAAAAACTTATCGCTAAAACGGTAAAAATATTCAACATCAATGACTTAGCTGAATAAACTTCATTTTAAGTCAGCATATATCCATAACTCGTTTCTGAAATCATCACCCATTAAGCTTAAAAAAAGATCAATGAAAGCGCTTTCATTGGTTCAGTTTCTTTGTTACTGTAAAAATATTGTTTCTTAATTGTTAACTTTGCTGACGGGTACCAAACACACGCCGAACGTTTGTATTAAGCGAAAATGAAAGCGCTTTCATTTGGTGGTTTTAATATCAAAGTCAACTTTGGTCATTTCCAATGAGTAACAAGAAACAAGTGAGTAATGGATTTGGGTTTTGTTGTGTACTACCTGGGTTGTCATCAAGCGGTTCTCAGGGTTCGACCTACCTAATGAATATGCAAGGTACATAAAGTCGCCTTTAAAGGCGAAAAATCAGACACATCCAGGAGAAACACATGAATAGAACCTTTAAACATATCGCCTTCGCCAGCACTCTGCTTATTGCAGCCCCGCATGCTATGGGCAGTCTTTTAACTGGAGGTAATTTCGCAGACAACTGCAGTATTGCGGATTGGGAACAGCATGGAAATGTTGCCATTAGTGGCACTCCAGGCAATTGCGCCGCCATGTTAAGCGTTGATGATGTAGTTGATTTTGAGACTGAGCTAACACAAGCGGTAGCATTAAGTAGCGGCATTGACTACCTCTTGAACGTTGATTTTAGTATCGACACAACAACAACCGATCCCACTTTAGACGATGTATTTTCGATCAGCTTACTTAATCAAGATTTTGATTTCATCGAACTGTTTTCAACAGACATTCTGGCTGCGCAAAACTTTAGTGAATCGCTAACGATTGCGGCCACAGAGCTTGCTAGTTATGCAAATCAAGACTGGTCACTGTCGTTTTTTCTGTTTGATGGTGCAGATTTTGATGACAACCAATCTAGTGTATCTATTGCATTTGCCTCGTTAGATGCCGTTGCAACTGATGTGCCTGAGCCTTCCAGTCTTGCTCTACTCGTGTTGGGTTGTGCTGGAATTTTAGGACGTAAAAAGCGTTTTTTCACGCGAATAAATAACAACATTAGCGCCAACCAAACAAGAGGTGGGCATAACCAATGAAAAACAAACATGAGATTAACAGCATACTGAGTGCGCTTTTACTTGCCACTTCTTATTCTGCATCGGCCGAGTGGGCAGCGCTAGACAGCAGCGTAGACGTTAGCCAATCTAGCGCGCGGTACGTTCGTGCAGAATCCGCTTATATCGCGCAGGTAAAGGCAACCAACAACAGTGAGAATACAATATCTGGGCCGTTTAGAGTTTTAATTGAAAATGCCAGCTTGAACGTGAAAAACGCCGATGGATTAACTGAAGATGGCGTGCCTTATTTTGACTTTTTACTAGACGAAATAGCGCCTGGTGCAGCGATTTCCACCACTGTTAGCTTTGAATACGCTCGGCGCACACGCCTTAGCTTTGCTTATGAAATCCAAAATAATGCCTCCATAGATGCTGACGGTGACGGGGTCAATGATGACATTGATCAATGTCCTGCAACGGGGGAAGGCGAAGACGTTGATGACGCTGGTTGCGCATTAATCGATAGTGATTCTGGCTGGGCGTTAGTCTGGCGAGATGAGTTTAACGGTAATGCGATTGATGATACCAAGTGGACCCACGAAGTGAACTGTGACGGTGGCGGTAACAACGAAAAGCAATGTTATACCGCGAGTAGCGACAATGCCTATCTTGAAAATGGCGTGCTGAAAATCGTCGCCAAACCAGAGTCGGATCAAGCATTACCATACAGCTCGGCGCGTTTAATCAGTAAAGAAAAAGGTGATTGGACCTACGGGCGCTTTGAAATACGGGCCAAAGCACCATCAGGACAAGGGGCTTGGCCCGCGATCTGGATGCTACCGACAGACTGGAAATATGGCGGCTGGCCTCATTCTGGTGAAATAGACATATTTGAAGCCGTTAACTTAGGTGTACCTCTTGACGATGGTCAGGGATCTATTGAAAACAAGGTGCATGGCACACTACATTATGGCAAGAGCTGGCCGAATAACGCGTATTCAGGACACAGTTATACCCTACCAGATGGGGAAAACCCCGCAGATGATTTTCATGTCTACGCAGTTGAATGGCAAGAAGGTGAAATACGCTGGTATGTAGACGGCGTACTGTATCAAACACAACTAAAATCTGAAGTGAGCTACAACAGTGAAGGCCAAGCTGATGGCTTAGTGCACAAGGGCTGGTTCACTGAAGAAAACGGTGAAAACCTGTTAAACAACGCGCCTTTTGATGAGCGCTTTCACTTGTTGCTTAACTTCGCTGTGGGCGGCAACTGGCCGGAAGCCGTAAACCAAGGAGGGATAGATGCGAGTGCATTTGATGGCCAAAATAGCTTCGATGTGGATTACGTGCGCGTATTTGAATGTTCGGTTTCTCCTAGCACGGGAGAAGGCTGTGCAACGGTAACAGACAACTACTTAGATCCTAAATCTGAAGGTGGCACTTTGATTAACGGCGCTGCACCCGCGCCAACTGCGCCATCAGACGGTATTGCTCGCGATTTAATTATTTTCGAAGATGACATGCCTGCCTCTTGGCCTGCTTGGGATTGTTGCGGTGGTACCAACCCTAATGTGGTATTCGATGAAGACGTTCAATCTCAAGTGATCGAGTTTACAGTTGGGAGCGCTCCAACCGTACTAGGTTTTAACACGAATGTAGCGAGCAGCCCAAGCCCATTCGATGCCTCACCCATTTATGAAACAGGCGTGCTTGAATTCGACTTAAAGTTGGTCACTGCGCCAAATAATGCAGCCGCGGGTTGGAATGTGAAGGTTGAACAGGGCAATGCCGCGACCACAGCGCAGGTGAGTATCGCCACGCCGACCGAAACATGGCAGCATTATTCAATCCCAGTTAAAACTCTAAGTGACGCAGGTTTAAACCTCAATGGCATTGACATCGTGATGCTATTCCCTGATTGGGGCCAAGGTGAAGGAGCTGTTTTCAGAGTAGACAACCTACGTATTTTGCAAACACCAAGTAATGGCGCGGACAACGGCGAGGTCGAAAGTAATCTGCCGGCTTTTGATTTTGAACCAGAAGGGTTAGGCGCAGCATTAAACTGGAACGTGTTCGAAAATAGTGATAATCCACCACTGGAATTTGTAGCCAACCCGGATACATCGGGTATTAATAGCTCATCAACGGTCGCCAAAATCACAGCGCGAGTCGATGGTGCGCCATGGGTTGGTACTGAAATACAGCACGGACAAATTACTCCGTTCACTTTAGATGAAAGCAACAGTATCGTTAAAATGATGGTCTACAAAAGTGTCATTAGTGATGTTGGTGTTAAGTTCGCGATTGCCAGTGGCGGTGCCCAAGGCGAAATAAAAGTCGCCAATACTAAAGTCAACGAATGGGAAGAGCTTACTTTTGATTTTAGCGATTATATTGGACGCGTAGAAACCATAGATATTGATCAAGTTATTGTATTTCCAGATTTTGATTTCGCGACTCGCGAACAAGATAATCTCGTTTATTTTGACAATATTCGCTTTTATGGCAGCGCTGATGACGACACAGGCGACAACGGAAGCGGTGGCGAAGATGGGGGTGACAATGGCGGAGAGCATCCTGAGCAAGAAGGAGAGTTAATTGGTAATGGCGCTTTCACCAATGGTAGTGAAGGCTGGGTTGGGACCGTTAATGTTATCTCTGATAACGGCAATAATGTGTTTATGGCAGACGTTGCTGTTGCGGGTAACCCCTGGGATGTCAACTTAAGCCAAGTAATGACCTTGGTGCCAGGTGAAACCTATGAACTGACCTTTAAAGCTAAGGCGTCAGTAGCGCGCAGTATTATCGCTGGTTTAGGGATGAACTACGCTCCATGGACAAACGTAGCGCATACTGTAGCGTTATCTACGAGTTGGCAAACCTTTACCTATACCATTACTGCCGCAGGATTTGGTGATGACAACAGTCGGGTCTTCTTTGATTTAGGCGCCCAAGCAGGGGTCGTTTATATCGATGATGTCAGTGTTGTAGTAAAGAGTGAAGATGATGGTGGTGACAATAACGACGGTGGTGACAATGGCGCAAACACCTTAGCCACCTTCGACTTTGAATCAGCAGGGTTTGGTGCTGAACTAAGCTGGAATGTATTTGAAAATAGCGATAATTCACCACTGGAGTTTGTAGCCAATCCTGATAGCTCAGGTATTAATGACTCATCGACGGTTGCGAAGATCACTGCCCGAGTCGATGGCGCGCCATGGGTAGGTACAGAAATACAGCACGGACAAATTACCCCATTCACCTTAGATGAAAGCAACAGTATCGTTAAAATGATGGTCTACAAAAGTGTCATTAGTGATGTTGGTGTTAAGTTCGCGATTGCCAGTGGCGGTGCCCAAGGCGAAA
>Ga0207906_1000407_pt1 | contig 17491 bp, 15 predicted proteins | sample LinPmetageLP37_FD_184050 | JGI IMG/M metagenome (GOLD analysis project Ga0207906, IMG submission 184050) | Marine viral communities from the Pacific Ocean - LP-37 (SPAdes) | ecosystem: Environmental > Aquatic > Marine > Oceanic | place: Pacific Ocean | collected 2010-06-16 | reverse complement strand
TTTTAACTATTATCATTTGTTTATTGAATTTTTTTTCATGTATATTATTTGTTTATAAATAGCATTTAAATAACGAATACAATGCTTTAATAACTAGTTTAATTTTGTAAATTTGCCTGCGTTTATAGACGCAACATGACAAAAACAACCAAATACATATTTGTAACCGGAGGTGTTACCTCATCATTAGGAAAAGGCATTATAGCCGCTTCACTAGCAAAATTACTGCAAGCTCAAGGTTACAAAATCACCATACAAAAATTAGACCCGTATATTAACGTAGATCCCGGAACCCTAAATCCGTATGAGCATGGTGAATGCTATGTAACTGAAGATGGAGCGGAAACCGATTTAGATTTAGGACATTACGAACGCTTTTTAAACGTGCCAACAAGTCAAGCTAATAACGTAACTACTGGACGAATCTATCAAAGCGTTATTGAAAAGGAAAGACAAGGCGCCTATTTAGGTAAAACAGTTCAGGTGGTTCCACACATTACGGATGAAATTAAACGGCGGGTTCAGATTTTAGGTAATTCTGGCGATTTTGATATTGTAATTACAGAAATTGGAGGAACCGTAGGTGATATTGAGTCTTTGCCCTATATAGAGGCAGTAAGACAATTAAAATGGGATTTAGGTGATAATAATGCAATTGTTATTCATTTAACCTTGGTGCCTTATTTAGCTGCTGCGGGTGAACTTAAAACAAAACCCACACAACACAGTGTAAAAACCTTGATGGAAAGTGGTGTGCAGGCTGATATTTTAGTGTGTAGAACGGAGTATGATTTGCCGTATGAGCTACGCAGAAAATTGGCATTATTCTGTAATGTGAGAGAAGAAGCAGTTATACAATCTATTGATGCATCAACAATTTATGATGTGCCAAACCTCATGTTAGAACAAGGATTGGATAAGGTAGTGTTGAAAAAATTAGCCTTAAACAGTACAGTTCCAGACCTAACAGGATGGAATAAATTTTTAATTCGGCATAAAAACCCAAAAACTGAAGTAACTATTGGATTAATAGGTAAATATGTAGAACTACAGGATTCCTATAAATCTATATTAGAATCTTTTATTCATGCAGGTGCTGAAAATGAAGTTAAGGTTAACATTGAATGTATTCATTCTGAATATTTGAATGATGATAACATCAAATTAAAATTGTCATATTTAGACGGTATTGTTGTCGCACCTGGTTTTGGAGAACGAGGTATTGAAGGTAAAATTACGGCGGTTAAATATGTGCGTGAAAACAACATTCCATTTTTCGGAATTTGTTTGGGCATGCAAATGGCAGTTATTGAATTTGCGCGTAATGTTTTAAATATCAGTGACGCCAATTCTACAGAAATGGATTTAAATACGCCCAATCCGGTCATTGATTTAATGGAGGAACAAAAGGCTATTACTGATAAAGGTGGCACCATGCGATTGGGTGCTTGGTCATGTGATTTAAAAATGGGAAGTGCAGTTCGTAACATCTACAAATCTGAGAGTATTAAAGAGCGTCATAGACATCGTTATGAGTTTAACAGTGATTACAAAACTCAAATTGAAGCTGCAGGAATGATTGCCACAGGTTTAAATCCAGATACAGGATTGGTTGAAATTATTGAAATACCTAGTCATCCCTGGTTTGTTGGTGTGCAATATCATCCTGAATATAAGAGTACAGTTGCAAATCCGCACCCATTATTTGTGGCGTTTGTAAAAGCAGCTCTAAAACATAAAAACAGTAAAAAAGGTGTCAGTGTGTCACAAAATTAAACTTGGACGGTTTTTTGATTAACAGATAACCTCTTCAGAAAATTCAATCAGATCAAGAGAAATATTAAAAAAGTAATTTTTAAAAATTACATAACATTACATGGAAGAAAAAAAAATAGATATTAATTCGATTATTGGATTTGCCCTTATTTTCGGAATATTAATGTATATGCTTTGGCAAAATAAGCCAACGCCTGAGCAAGTAGCAGATCAAGAAAAAGCGAAACAAGAACAAGTAGAGGCAGAGAAAAAAGCAACTGAAACAGAGCAAACAGCTGTTACCACTGGAGAGGATTATTCTTTAGAAACCGTTAAAGATTCGGTTCAGTTAAGTGCTCTAAAAAATAAATTAGGATCCTTTGCATATTCGTCATCATTACCTTCAGCTGTTGCTAATGAGACTACTGTTGAAAATGATGTTTTAAAATTAAAATTCAGTAATAAAGGAGGTTTTTTATCGGAAATCATATTAAAAAAATTCGTGAATTTTGATTCTGTTCCCATCTATTTGATAAAGGATAATAATGCGGCTTTCAACATTAATTTTGGAACGACAGACAGCAGGGTAATAAATACCCAAGACTTGTATTTTCAACCAACGGTTACCAAAAACGGCGATAACACCATAGTTTCCATGAAACTTAAAGTATCTGAAAGCAAGTTTTTGGAATATAGATATGAAATAAAGAAAGATAATTATATGATGGGTTTTACCATCAAGTCACAAGGATTGGATGATGTAATAAATAGTTCTCAAGACATTATTTTAGATTGGAAAATCAAAACCTACCGTCATGCTAAAAGCGTATCCTATGAGAATCGCTATACCGAATTAATTTATGAATATGAAGGTGGGAAAGATAGTTATTTAGGACAAAAGGAAGTATCAGAAGAAATTATTAGTGATGTTTCCTATGTGGCGTTTAAACAACATTTCTTTACGTCTATTTTATTAACAGATTCACCATTTAAAACAGCAGAATTAAAGTCGAGAAATTTAGTAAAAGACGAAGAAATTGATACCGTTTTCACAAAAGCGTTTGATGCTAAATTACCGTTGCAATTATCTGGAGGCGAAATTAATAAAACCATGGATTGGTATTTTGGACCAACAGATTATAAAATATTAAATTCTTACAAAAGAAATTTAGATGAGGTTGTGCCATTGGGATGGGGGATTTTTGGATGGATAAACCGTTATGTGTTCATACCAATATTTGGATTTTTAAGTTCATTTTTGCCTTATGGTTTTGCAATTATTGTAATGACCATTTTGGTTAGAATCGTCATGTCTCCGGTAACGTACAAATCGTATGTGTCCCAGGCTAAAATGAAGGTGTTAAAACCCGAAATCGCAGAGATTACAGAAAAGTATAAAGACAATGCCATGAAAAAACAACAGGAAACCATGGCGTTATACAATAAAGCAGGTGCAAGCCCAATGGCTGGATGTTTACCGGCTTTGGTACAGTTGCCGGTATTTTATGCATTGTTCCAGTTCTTCCCTTCAGCATTTGATTTGCGCCAAAAAAGTTTTCTTTGGGCAGAAGATTTATCGTCTTATGATACCATTGCCAAATTACCGTTTCATATTCCATTTTATGGTGACCACGTAAGTTTGTTCCCCATATTGGCATCAGTCGCTATTTTCTTTTATATGCAAATGACAACGGGCCAGCAAATGGCGGCTCAACCAACGCAAGAAGGTATGCCAGATATGAGTAAAATGATGAAATACATGATGTATTTTTCTCCGCTTATGATGTTGTTCTTCTTTAATAACTATGCCTCTGGATTAAGTTTGTATTACTTTGTTTCAAATATGATTACCATTGGTATTATGTTAGTCATTAAGAATTATATTATTGATGAAGATAAGATTCATGCCAGAATACAAGAGAATAAGAAGAAGCCTAAAAAGGAAAATCGTTTTCAGAAAAAAATGAAAGAAATGATGGAGCAGGCAGAAAAACAAAAACAGACCCAGAAAAGAAAGTAATTTTAAAAAGGCTGTCTAAAAAGTCGTCATTGCGAGTCCCGATAGCTATCGGGAGAAGCAATCTGTAAATTGCAAGTTATTGATTTACAGATTACTTCGAAATAAAAATTTCTCGTAATGACGTTAATATATACTTTTTAGACAGCCTCTTTTTCTTCGATACAATTTCAATTGTAATTTATCGTTATTTAAAAATATGAAAAATTCAGTTTTACTAATTTTGTTTTTTGGGGCTTTTGCTTCAGCCCAAACTATCAATCAATTGGATGCTCAAGGCAAACGTCATGGTATTTGGAAAAAGAATTTTGACGATACTACTATTTTAAGATATGAAGGTGAATTTAGTCATGGAAAGGAAATAGGCTTATTTAAGTTTTATAAAAATATAGATAAAAAAGCTTCATTAACCGCTACTAAGCAATTTAACGACCATGATGCCAAAGCTTATGCTATTTTTTACACATCTAAAGGAAAAATTATTAGCGAAGGTGAAATGGATGGCAAAAACTACATAGGAGAGTGGAAATATTATCAAAAGAATTCAAATAAATTATTGACTTTAGAGCATTATGATGATGAAGGGAATTTGGACGGAGACCGCTTTGTATATTATGAAAATGGCGAGATTGCTGAAAAACAACATTATGTGCATGGACAGTTAGATGGTAATTCATTTTGGTTTACAGATAAAAATGCCGTTTTAAAGGAGTTTAATTATACTAATGGCGAATTAAACGGCCCTTCAAAATATTACAACCCTAAAGGAGAATTAATTATAGAAGGATCTTATAAAAACGGAAAAAAAGATGGTGTTTGGAAATATTATGAAAACAATAAGCTTATTGAAGAGAAGGATTTTACATATGTTCATAAATAGTATCTTTGCAATTAATTTTAGATTATGAAACGAGTCATAGTTGGGCTTTCAGGTGGTGTGGATTCCAGTGTTGCGGCTTATTTATTAAAGGAGCAAGGCTATGAAGTTATTGGCTTGTTTATGAAAAACTGGCATGATGATTCTGTAACCATTTCTAATGAATGCCCTTGGTTGGATGACAGCAATGATGCCATGTTGGTGGCTGATAAATTGGGAATTCCTTTTCAAACAGTTGATCTAAGCGAGCAATACAAAGAGCGTATTGTAGATTATATGTTTAATGAATATAAGCAAGGAAGAACTCCTAACCCAGACGTGTTATGCAATAGAGAAATTAAGTTTGATGTCTTTATGAAAATTGCATTGGAACTTGGAGCAGATTATGTAGCGACTGGTCATTATTGCAGAAAAGGGATTATTCAAAAAGAAGGAAAAGAGATATATCAATTGCTAAAAGGTTTAGATGGCAATAAGGATCAATCCTATTTTTTATGTCAGTTGTCACAAGAACAATTAGCTAAATCGTTATTTCCTATAGGTGAATTAACCAAACCTGAAGTTAGGGAAATAGCGTCAACATTAGATTTGGTTACGGCTGAAAAAAAAGATTCTCAAGGCTTATGTTTTATTGGAAAAGTGAAATTACCTGATTTTCTTCAACAACAATTAAAACCGAAAGAAGGCCATATTGTTGAAGTTTCAAATACATATAAGGAGTATAATGTAATTCTACCACAGTTTCAAACCAAAGAAGACGAACTAGCCTTTTTGTCACGAAAAATAGCATATCATTTAGAGGATGGAAACATTGTAGGAAAACATCAGGGCGCACACTATTTTACAAAAGGCCAGCGTAAAGGTTTAGCGGTTGGAGGAAATGCAGAACCTTTATTTGTCATTGAAACAGATGTGAAATCGAATGTGATTTATACGGGACAAGGAAAACAACATCCAGGGTTGTATAAAAACACATTATTAGTGAAAAATGAAGATGAACATTGGATTCGAAAAGATTTAGCTTTAAAAGATGGTGACACCATGCATGTTATGGCAAGAATCCGCTATCGTCAACCATTACAAAAAGCAATACTCCATAAAGTAAATTCCGGAATTTATGTAGAGTTTGAAAACCCACAATCAGCCATTACTGAAGGTCAATTTGTGGCGTGGTACCTTAAAGATGAATTAGTTGGTTCGGGGGTTATTTCTTAAATTGCGGCTACTTAAATCATTTCCATATGAAAAAGTGCCTACTGCTTTTAATAATGTTGTGTACTCAATTATCTCTTTTTGCACAACAAGATGCCTGGGTTTATTTAACAGATAAACAGAATGTTTCTTCATCTATTTCAAATCCTATTACAATTCTATCTCAAAAAGCAATTGACCGAAAAAATGCACACGGAGTTATCATTGATGCACGTGATGTTCCTGTAAATGAAACGTATATTTCACAACTTAAAAGTGCTACGGGAATTACTGTTATGGCAAAATCCAAATGGTTTAATGCGGTGCATGTAAGAGGAAGTGAAACAGATATTAAAAACTTAACGAGTACATTTTCATTTATAAACAACATAGATTTTGCTGATAAAAGCTTAACCCTTAAAACAGTACAGCAAAAAAAAGTATCTAAACTTGAAACTATTGCTACAATATTTAATTACGGAAACGCAGCTAATCAAATACAAATGATTAAAGGCGATAAATTGCATATAGCAAATTACACAGGAACGGGCATGACAGTTGCTGTTTTAGATGCGGGTTTTCCAAATGTAAATACCATGTCTTCTTTTTCATATTTAAGAAATGCCGGAAATATTTTAGGTGGTTATGATTTTTTGAATAGAAATGACAATGTTTATTTAAATAATGCAAGTAGTCATGGAACCTGGGTATTGAGTACTATGGCTGGGTATATCCAAGATCAATATGTAGGCACAGCTCCTGATGCTGCGTATTATTTATTTATTACGGAAGACGCACCTACCGAAAATCCGGTTGAAGAAAGCTATTGGGTTGAAGCTGCAGAACGTGCCGATAGTTTAGGTGTAGATGTTATAAATACCTCTTTAGGCTATACTACTTTTGATAATGCAAGTTACAACCACGCACCTGCAGATATGAATGGAAATACAACTTATATAACTAAGGGGGCCAATATAGCTTTTGGAAAAGGCATGCTATTGGTGAATTCAGCAGGAAATGATGGAAATTATAGTTGGCAAATAGTAGGTGCTCCTGCTGATGCGACAGGGGTTTTAACGGTTGGTGCTGTAAAAGCCGATGGTACTTATGCAAGCTTTAGCTCCGTTGGTAGCGCCATTCAACCTACTCAAAAACCAGATGTTGTTGCTCAAGGACAAGCTAGCGTAGTTATTGACATAAATGATGTCATTGTTTCCCTTGATGGCACGTCCTTTAGTTCTCCAATTTTAGCGGGTGGTATTGTATGTTTATGGGAAGCCTTGCCAAATTTAAATAACAATCAAATCATCCAATTAGTTAGAGAATCTGCTTCTCAATACAATAATCCAGATTACTCTTTAGGTTATGGGATTCCAAATTTGGAATTGGCCCTTAATAATGCTTTATCACTAGATGATTTTTTATCTGGTCAGGAATTCAAGTTGTTTCCTAATCCAACAAAAGGGCCTATTTATTTAAGTAATTTCTATAGTGATAATCAATTTGAAATAGGATTATATGATATGATTGGAAAGAAAGTTTTTGATTTTCAATTGAATACTAGTCAAAAACAAATTGATATTTCCTTTTTGTCAAACGGTGTTTATATTGCAAAAATTCAATCTAAAGGCAAGTCAAAAATGTTCAAAATTGTAAAAAATTAAATGAGTAATAAAATAATAGATTTATTTAAAATCAAGTATCCCATAATTCAGGCAGGTATGGTTTGGAATAGCGGATGGAAATTAGCTTCAGCATCCAGTAATGCAGGTATTTTGGGGTTGATTGGAGCAGGATCCATGTATCCGGACGTATTGCGGGAACATATTCAAAAATGTAAAAAAGCGACCAACAAACCTTTTGGGGTTAATGTGCCTATGTTGTATCCAAATATTCAAGAAATAATGGATATTATTGTTGAAGAAGAGGTAAAAATTGTGTTCACTTCTGCAGGAAACCCAAAAACTTGGACGTCTTGGTTAAAAGAAAAAGGAATTACTGTTGTGCATGTGGTGAGTAGCGTCAAGTTTGCACTAAAAGCCCAAGAAGCTGGTGTTGATGCCGTGGTTGCTGAAGGTTTTGAAGCTGGAGGGCACAACGGAAGGGATGAAACAACCACGTTGACATTGATTCCCATGGTAAAAGAGCACATTCAAATTCCATTAATTGCAGCGGGAGGAATTGCCACAGGAAATGCGATGTTGGCTGTCATGATTTTAGGGGCAGACGGGGTTCAGGTGGGAAGCCGTTTTGTTGCTAGTGAAGAATCTTCAGCACATCAATCGTTTAAGCAAATAGTTATTGATGCTAAGGAAGGGGATACACAATTAACCCTAAAAGAATTAGCTCCGGTGAGATTGATTAAAAACAAGTTTTATAATGACGTTCAGGAGCTTTATAAAAAATCGCCAACCGTTCAAGAATTAGAAACTTTGTTGGGTAGGGCAAGAGCAAAAAGAGGGATGTTTGAAGGCGATCTGGTGGAAGGAGAACTTGAAATTGGTCAGGTTTCCGGACTGATTCATGATATAAAACCGGTGTCTCAAATTGTTAAAGATATGATGGAGGAGTTTGAAATTGCTAAAAAGAAAGTCTCCCATTTATAAGTAAAATTTATAGGAATAAAAAGAGGCTTTCTGAAAAGTCAAGTTTTACGTCATTGCGAGGAACGAAGCAATCTGTAAATTATTGGTAATCAATAAACAGATTACTTCACTTTAGCCTGTCTTGAGCGACAGTCGAAAGATTCGTAATGACAACTTATTTTGACTTTTCAGACAGCCTCTATCATATTGAAACTTCTAAGCCCATAATTATTTTTAATCCTCTAAAATAAAAGACAAATGTTTCTATTTATATTATATGTAGATTAATAAGGGCTGCGCAAAAACAATAAAATTAAACACTTGTCTATAAGGAAGTTATACAAACTTATTAAAATGACATAAGTAATATCAACTATTTTTTATTTCCGTAGAATAAAATTCGCATAAACTGAGGCTAAATATTACTTTTGCGCCATGCAATTAAAAAATTACACTAAAGAGTTTAGATATAACTGGAATTTAGCAGCTCCTGTTATGTTAGGCATGTTGGGGCATACCTTTGTGAGTTTTGTTGACAATGTTATGGTTGGTCAATTAGGAACTGCGGAATTAGCGGCTGTGTCTTTAGGAAATAGTTTTATGTTTATTGCCATGTCTTTGGGAATAGGTTTTTCAACGGTAATAACGCCATTAATAGCAGAAGCTGATGCGGAAAAAAACTTCACTAGAGGAAAATCATCATTTAAACATGGATTATTTTTATGTACTGTTTTAGGGATATCACTTTTTATGTTGATCTTATTTGCAAAACCGCTGATGCATTTAATGAAGCAACCAAAGGAAGTTGTGGCCTTAGCCATTCCGTATCTTGATTTGGTGGCATTTTCATTAATTCCTTTAATTATTTTTCAGGCATTTAAACAATTTAGTGACGGATTGTCTATGACCAGATACCCCATGTATGCCACTATTTTAGCCAATATAGTGAATGTGGTCTTAAATTATGTGTTGATTTTTGGTAAATTTGGTTTTCCAGCATTTGGAATTGTTGGTGCTGCTTATGGAACCTTGGCTTCTAGATTAATTATGGTCTGGTATTTATGGTATTTACTTAAAGGAAAAGAAAAATCAAAAGCCTTTGTGACTAATATAAAATTCTTTGTGTTAGATAAATTAATGATTAAAAAGATAATCAACTTAGGAGCTCCAAGTGCCATGCAAATGTTTTTTGAAGTTGCCATTTTTACGGCTGCTATTTGGTTAAGCGGAACACTTGGTAAAAATCCTCAGGCAGCAAATCAAATTGCATTGAATTTATCTTCTATGACTTTTATGGTCGCTATGGGATTAAGTGTTACTGCTATGATTAGAGTTGGGAATCAAAAAGGATTGCAAAACTATTTTGAATTGAGGCGAATTGCTTTTTCAATATTTTTATTAGGACTTATATTTGCAGTAAGTTTTGCCATTATTTTTTTCGTGTTTAATTCTGATTTACCAAAATTGTATTTAGATTATGGTGATACCAAAAATTTGATTGATAATACCGAAGTTATATTGATTGCTTCGAAACTTTTGATAGCCGCAGCTATTTTTCAAATAAGTGATAGTATTCAAGTCATGGTATTAGGGGCATTAAGAGGGCTTCAAGACGTAAAAATTCCAACCATTATCACATTCATTTCTTATTGGCTTATTGGGTTTCCTATAAGTTGGTTTCTTGGCAAAGAAGACGTATATGGCAGTTTTGGTATTTGGTTAGGAGTACTTGCGGGATTAACAACGGCCGCAATTTTATTGTATATTAGATTTAATTATTTAACGAAGAAATTAATTTTACTAACAGAAAAAAAAGCATATGCAACTTCCTAAATTTATATTAGGTGATAATACAGATTATCCTAACGCTATTTATGTAATTCACACAGAGTTTCCTAGGTTTATTATCAATCTTGAAGATGATGATGTAGAGTGGTTTGAAGATTTTGATGAAGAGGATGAAAAAGAATTATCAGCTGAAACTGAAAATATGATAAAATTAGCCTCAGAATTTTATGATAGGGAAATATCAATGTACGAAGAATAATGATTGACCACCTTATTGAATACGATAAAGCTCTATTTTTATTTTTGAATAATTTAGGGTCTCCAACATGGGACGGGTTTTGGTTAATTATCACCAATAAGTTAACTTTTATTCCTTTGTATGTTGCCTTATTATATTTGCTGTATAAAAAATATGGATTAAAATCGTTATTGATTTTGGTAGTTGTCATTGCTTTAATGATTACGTTTACTGACCAAGTCACCAATATTTTTAAACGAACTTTTGAAAGACCAAGACCTTGTGGTGATGAATATATATTAAAACACATGCGTTTTGTGGCGTCCTATTGCGGAAAGTATGGTTACTTCTCAGGACATGCATCCAACACTATGGCAACAGCCGTTTTTGCAGGTTTATTGTTGAGGCCCTATTACAAAAACTTGATATTTATTTTGCTGCTTTGGAGTGCTGTTGTGGCATATAGCAGAATCTATGTAGGGGTACATTACCCGTTAGATATTGTTAGCGGATTAACATTTGGAGCTTTATCAGGGTTTATGTTTTATAAACTAGCAAAGTATTTAATACATAAATTTGCTTAAGATAAATTTGGTGCAGTTATGGTATTTAGGCAATTAATTTTAAGGTTTTTTCCTTAATGGATATATCTATTTTGGGGTCATCAATTCTTTTGTGCTCGCCATCAATTTGCATTTCATAATAACTACTGTCTTTTTGTGAAATAGTTAAAGATTTCGTTTGATAACTTTTTACTTCTTTTAATAAGTGATGTCTCTTAAAAATCATTAATAAGCAAAACAGAATCATTTTAAACGTGCTTAATTTAGACACAATCAATACATCCAATAATCCATCTTGCAAGGACGCCTTTGGTGTTAAACTAACCCTATAACCCAATACATTGGAATTTGAAACAAAAACCATAAATGGTTTTAAAACTATAGTTTCATTATTTATAGTAATCTTAATGTTATTGTCATAACTAATTTCATTGAGCGATTTTAAGGTGCCTTTAATATAACTTAAAAGCTTTCGGTTATTAGTTGACTCATAATTTTTAATTACCAAAGCATCAAAACCAACCCCGGTATTGCTAAAGAAGAATTTTTTATTTAAACAACCAACATCAATATTTTTAATATCTCCTTTTTTAATGAGTGCAATTGCTTTATTAATATTTTTGGATATTTTTAGGTTAGATGCCAAACCATTTCCTGAGCCCAGAGGTATAATACCTAAAATAGTTGAAGTTCCAATGAGGCATGATGCTACTTCATTGATAGTGCCATCACCGCCACATGCCACAATAATATTGGCATTTTCATCAATAGATTCTTGCGTTAACTTCGTTGTATGGCCTTTTTGACGTGAATATTTCACGGAAATTTCATACTGGGTATCATCAAATTGTTCTTGAAGGAACTTATGATTGATTTTGTGATTCCCAGCACCGGCAATAGGATTTATTATAAAATGTATTAAAATCAATTGTTGTTATTTATTTTAAGGCCATTATTATTGTATAAATAATCAGCGACTTGATAATATGAAATAGTTTCGTTTAAAAAGTTAGGGTCTGTTGGAATTGTTTTTAAACTATTATCTTGATAATTCCATTTGTAAAAATGAGCTTGAGCTTGTTCATTCAATACCATTAACTCGTCACCTTTTAATAATCCTAGTTTTCTGTAATTTCCTATAAAGGCCCGCTCATCTTCAGAATTCATTTTCAATACATTTTCGCCAAACATATTGGAAGTGTAATCCCAATTTAAAAGTGCGAAAAGAGTTGGGAATAAATCAATTTGAGAGCAAAGTTTATCAATTTTTAAATTCGAATTATTTTTTAGATTGTAAACAATGGCCGGTATATGATAATTTTGAACATCTAATTCCCCACGGCCTGCGCTACTTGCACAATGATCGGCCATAATTACAAAAACGGTATTTTCAAACCATGGTTTTGATTTGGCATCCGCAATAAATTTTCCAATAGCATAATCAGTATATTGTACGGCACCTTCTCTTCCGGTGCCTGATGGGATATCAACTTTTCCTTCTGGATACGTGTACGGACGGTGATTAGAAGTAGTCATAATAAAATCAAAAAAAGGTTTTCCGCCTTCATGGTTTTTATCAGCTTCTTTCAGGGCTTTGTTGTAAATATCTTCATCACAAACTCCCCAAGCATTTTCAAAAGTAACTTCATTATCTTCAATGTTGGTTCGTTTGGTTTTTATACTGGCATCCAATAAAAAGCCCCGCCCTCTATCCACAATATTAAAACCATTACCTCCAAAATAGCTATTCATATTATCAAAATACCCATCGCCGCCGTAAAAAAAGTTTCGCTCATAACCTTTATTTTTCAGTATTTCTCCAATGGTAAAAAGGTTTTGATTATTTTCCCGTTTCACAATACTTCGTCCAGGCGTTGGTGGTATGGATAGCGTTATGGCTTCCATACCTCTAACCGTTCTGGTGCCAGTAGCATATAGATTGGTGAAAAGCAAACCATTACCAGCAAGCGCATCCAAATTTGGTGAAACATTTAAATCACTTCCTAAACAGTTTAAAAATTTAGCACTTAAACTTTCAACACATATAAAAATAATGTTTGGTTTTTGTGGCGTTGAAATGGAATCTGAATTTTTAACAGTTCTTAAAATTTCTTTTTTATTTGGGTCAATAAAATGATCACCCTGCTTAGCAAAATTATGTTTTACTATTGAAAAGGCTTTATCAATTTCTATTGTTTTATAAAATTTAGTATATGATAATTCGTTGTTTCTGAATGCAGCAAAAAATGAATAGATACCTGTTTTTGCCAACTCATTGTTATATCTGTTTTTAAATTGCTCAGCTTGTTTGTTAGTAATGAACAAACCAAAAAATATTGCAATAGCAATAATTAAGAATGAAGGCAGTATTTTTTCTTTAAAGGATGTTTTATTTTTAAAGGTTAAACTAAAAACGCCTCTTTTTTTTGTGATAAAAAATAGCGCAAGAAACACAATTAATATAATACTAACCAGCATTGGAATAGGGTAGGATTCATTAATATTTTTAACGACTTCAAAAGTATAGATAAGGTAATCAACAGCTATAAAATTGAATCTGTTTTTAAATTCTTCCCAAAAAGTAATTTCAGCAAAAAAGGAGAAGAGAAAAATGATGATTCCCAAACTATAACCAAAATAAGAAATGATTTTATCAAACCAACTTCCATAAAATTTAACCGGAAAAAATAATAAATATAGGGCATAAGGCAAAGCAAAAAATGAAATGGTGCCCAGGTCGTAAAAAAAGCCAATTAAAAAAGTAAAAATTAAATTAATAATGGAAGTATCTGACTCAGAAAAACTCCATAAAAATAAAATGAGTCTTATAAAAAATGAAAGTAAAAGAAAAGTTACAACAAATGTTTTAAGCAATGAAAATCGATTCGGAAAAATTTTATTCCACATGGTTTTAGTTGGTTTTAAAAAAATAAATTCTTGCAAGATAATTTGACTTATTTTATCAAATATTATTCCAGTGATTTTGCTGTGTTGAATATCACGGCAATTTTAGTGTCATCCCACGCCATAGTAAGTTCTAAATTATCTCCGGTATTTACAAATGCCATAGTAAATTGTTCAACAACAGATTTGAGTTTTTCAACAGGTACATCAATTTCTAAAAGGTCATAATTTGGGTCCCACATAGGGTTCATCTCGGCATCAACGCCCCACGGGTATTTTTTTGTATTGAACATAACTTGCCAAACATTTTCTTTTGGTACGGTCCATATAGTGTATTCGCCAGCTGGAATTGTAAATCCTTTAATGTAAAGTGGTTTATTGGTTGTAAACGTAGTTGCTTCATTTGCCCCAGTTCTCCACACCTTATTAAATGGTACTAAGGCACCAAAAATTTTACGCCCTTTTTTATAGGGTCTGTTATACACAACTTTAAGTTTTAAATCATTCAATTTAAACTCAACAGTTTCTTTTGGACTCAATCGTGGTGCGAATATATTTTCTACAAAATGGGAGTATAAAAAAAGAGCTATTGCTATTAAAGATAAGATTATAAGTAATCGTTTTAAAAACTTATTCATATGATGATTTACGGTTATTTAATTGGCTGTAAAGGTAATTTAAAAACATAGATTTGAAAAACACTTAACGTAGATTTAATAAATTTTGGTGTTCGTTAAAAAAATAAACTAATTTTTGCAACATTTTATTTTTTTTATCGTCTTTTAAAATGAACTAACTAAAACCAAAAGTACAATTAGTATGTTTCAAGTTGACATTATTGAACAATGTAAACAAAACAACCGTAAAGCGCAATTGCAGTTATACAACCAATACTGCCATGGGATGTATATTGTTGCTATAAGGTTTTTGAAAGATGCACAAGATGCTGAAGATGTGGTTCAAGAAGCGTTTATTAAAGCTTTTACAAAACTACATCAATATAAAGCTGAGGTTACTTTTGGAGCTTGGTTAAAACGTATTGTTGTCAATAAAAGCATTGATTTTTTAAAATCTAAAAAACAGCGTTTAGTTGATTTGGAAGAGGTGCACCTAAAAGTTATTGATGTTTCTCATGACGACAAATGGTTGGTAGAAGATACTATTACATTAGATGATGTAAAAAAAGCAATTGAAAAATTACCTGATAAATACAAATATGTTTTGATGTTGTATTTAATTGAAGGCTTTGATCATCAGGAAATTTCAGAAATTTTAAAAATCTCAGAGATCGCATCGCGCACGCAATTATCACGAGGAAAAATTAAATTGCAAGAACTGTTAAAACTTAAAAAAAATGGCACAAGATATTAGGGAGTTGTTTAAAAATGATCAAAAAATAACTCAGGAAAGGATGCCTGAAAACCATCAAGAAAGATTTCTTAAAAAGCTAGATTTAGAATTACCAGCTAAAACGAAGATTAATTTTAATTGGTTGCAAATAGCAGCTAGTATTGTATTTTTAATAGGTTTTAGTTATGGTGCCCTTAAATTCTTCAAGAAAGAAACCCCAATAAACAATGTAGTTGTAACAAAAACGGTAGAAACAAAAACCTTAGGTGATGTCTCTCCTGGATTAAAAAAAGTAGAAGACTACTATTTAGCAAGTATAAATTTAGAATTATCCAAAGCGAAATATACACCAGAAACTAAAGATGTTTTTGATGGATATCTTGAACAGTTAAATGTTCTGAATAAAGAGTACGAAAACTTATCTGCTGAATTAACAGAAAATGGGCCAAGTGAATTAACGGTAAATGCATTAATTGACAATTTAAAATATCGTTTAAACCTATTATATCGATTAAGAGATCAATTAAATGAATTAAATGCTTCAAACACTAATGTTGATGAAGCTTCACAATCAATCTAAAAAAATCAAAAAATGAAACAGTTTTCTATATTAAAATTAAAACTATTAGCACTTATGGTTTTTATTGCCGGAAGTATTCAGGCACAAAAATTAACCAAAGTATCACAAAGTATTAAAGTCAACAAAGATGTTACTATAGACTTAAACACGAGTCATTGCAATATTGTATTTGATACTTGGAATAAAGATGTTATTGAAATAGAAGCATATATTGAAGGAGATAATCTTTCAAAAGAAGAGATGCAGGACGCTTTAAAAAATTGGAACCTAGATGTAGATGCCACAAAAAGTTCGGTTTCAATTTCTACTAGAGGAAATGCGCCAGTTGCATGGGTGTACAGGCATAACGAAGGAGATAATGATGCTGTGAATGCAGTTTTGGAAGAATTAAAGTTTGAACTTGCAGAGATGCCCGAGATGCCTGAAATGCCGGAATTACCTGAAATGCCAAAAATGCCGAAAATGCCAAAGATACCAGAATTACCACGGTTACCAGAAGGGATTAGCAACATCCAGTTTGACTATGAAGCCTATAAAAAAGATGGTGATGCCTATATGGAAGAATGGACTAAAAACTTTGAATCAAATTTTGGTGATGATTACGCTAAAAAAATGGAAGCCTGGGGTGAGAAGTTTGGCAAAGAATGGGGAGAAAAGTATGGTAAAGAAATGGAAGCTTGGGGCGAAAAGTTTGGCAAGGAATGGGAAGAAAAACACGGTAAGGAAATGGAAGCTTGGGGAGAAAAATATGCTAAGCAAATGGAAGAAAGAGCCAAAGAACTTGAAGAGCGAAACAAACGTTTAGAAGAAAGACAAGAGCTTTATGGAAAGCATGCTGAAGAAAGAGAAAAAATGGCAGAAGAACGCGCTAAATTAGCAGATGAAAGACGGATTAAAATTGAAAAATTGATTCATAACAAGACCAATTCAAAAGTTCAAAAAACCATAAAAATAAAAATGCCTAAAGACTCTAAACTTAAGGTTAATGTGAAATATGGTGAACTTAGGTTTGCCAACAATATTGACAACCTAAGAGCAGACTTGTCACACACAAAACTAATTGCCAATAGCATTAATGGAAGCAAAACTTCCATTAATGCTTCGTATTCCCCGGTTTTTGTAACCAATTGGAATTTAGGGTCACTTAACTTGAATTATGTTAAGAACGCAGAGATTGATAACGTAAAAAGGTTGATATTGACTTCTAATTCATCAAATATTTTAATAAAAAACTTAATAAACAATGCCATTATTGATGGAAGTATTGGCGATTTAAAAATTTTAAAAATAGATGATGCCTTTACCAATTTAAATGTAATTCTTCAAAATAGTGATGCAGTTATTAAACTTCCTAAGGTAGCGTATAGTTTGGAATATAAAGGGACAAAATCTCGTTTTTCACATCCAAAAAAGACTTCAAAAGATAATGCATCTAGTTTTTCAATAGGCGATTTAAGCAGTCCAAAAACTATTGTTGTCAGTTCTAAATATAGTAATGTAGTTATGCAATAATTTCAAGTTCTTCAACTTTATCAAAATTTAAAATACATATTTATAGATTTAATTTAGACTAGTTTCACTTTTATAAATACTTGCTTTACCTTTTTTTTATTAATAATGTTTTGCTATTTCAATGGCTTCTT
>Ga0207906_1000406_pt1 | contig 17529 bp, 18 predicted proteins | sample LinPmetageLP37_FD_184050 | JGI IMG/M metagenome (GOLD analysis project Ga0207906, IMG submission 184050) | Marine viral communities from the Pacific Ocean - LP-37 (SPAdes) | ecosystem: Environmental > Aquatic > Marine > Oceanic | place: Pacific Ocean | collected 2010-06-16 | reverse complement strand
CCGCCGCAGCGCCAGCCAGAACAAGCTGCACCACTGACAAAAGCGCCGCCCGCCCAAGGTCAAAATCAAACCGAAACGCCTGATAGATCGCCAGCTCGATCGTCGTCGCGCGTGGCCCGCCACCCAGTGTCAGGGCCACGGCAAAACTGGTCAGACAAATCACGAAGATCAGCGCCGCCACGCCGGGCAGCACCTGCCGCAGCATCGGCCATTCCAGCGCCAGAAACAGTGCACGGGGCGTCATCTGCAGCTGCCCGGCCAGTCGAAACCGCTCGGACGGTATGCTCTGCCAGCCTTGCAGCAAAAGCCGTGTCGCCAGCGGAAGGTTAAAGAAGACATGGGCCAGAACCACCCCATGCAGCCCGTAGATCGACACGGACGGCAGGCCCAGAGCCGCGCCAAATTGGTTCAGCACGCCCGAGCGGCCAAAGACCGTGAGCAACCCCAGCACCGCCACGATCACCGGCAGAATAAACGGCGCGCCGAGCAATGTGATCAACGCCCCACGCCCCCAAAACTGCCGCCGCGCCAAGGCCCGCGCGACCGGCACCGCCAGCAGCACAGACAGCACCGCCGACCACACCGCCTGCGTGACGGTAAAACGCACCGCCGCCCAATCCGCCGCCCCCAGCCCCGCCGCCACATCGGCTGCCATGAAAACGGCAACCAACGCAGCAAGGATCAGGCCCGCGACCAGTGCGGCGGCGAAAAGCCCCGTCTTGCTGCTTAGCGCGACAGCGCGGTCAGCCATTCGTTCAAGGCCTCTTCACGGAGTGCGGGGACTTCGCCGTTCGGCACCAACAGCGCCTTGCCGGGCTGGATCATCCCGTCAAACCCTTCGGGCAGACCGCCTTCGGGCGTCACGGCGGGGTACATCCAGTTGGTCGTCGGCAGCACCGATTGCGCGGCGTCAGAGACGAGGTATTGCAGGAACTGATCGGCCAGCTCCGGCTGATCCGACCCCGCGAGCTTTCCCGCCACTTCGATCTGCATGTAGTGGCCTTCGTCAAACAGCGCCGCTGTCTTGCTGTCATCCTCCTCTGCGATCAGGTGATAGGCGGGGGATGTGGTGTAGCTCAGCACCATGTCGGCCTCGCCTTCGAGGAACAGACCGTAAGCTTCGGACCAGCCTTTGGTGACCGTCACGATATTATCCGCCAGCCCTGCCCAAATCTCCGGTGCTTCACCGCCATAGGCCGCTTTGACCCACATCAGCAGCCCCAGACCGGGCGTCGATGAACGGGGGTCTTGGATCACGATCTTAAAATCACTCTCAGCCAACGCTTTGAAGTCGGCAGGGGCCGCAAGATCAATGCCGTGGACAAAGGCGAAGTAGCCCCAGTCGTAGGGGACGAAGACTTTATCTTCCCAAGCGATCGGCAGGTCATATTCAGCCTGCAACCCGCTCGGCGCAAACAGCTCGGTCACTTTCGCGGCAGCGACAAGGCTGGTGTCCAGCCCCAGCACGATATCCGCGTCGGAACGTGCGCCCTCAAGTTTCAAACGCGCCAGCAAGGCCGCGCCATCGCCCATGCCAACGAATTTCAAATCGCAGCCGCATTCGGCCTCGAACCCCTCTTCGATCGCCGGGCCGGGGCCCCATTCGGTGACGAAACTGTCGTAGGTATAGACTGTCAGTTCGGGCGTTTCCGCCCATGCAGCCGATGCGCCCAAGACGCCCGCAGCAAGTGTAAGATACTTCATTGCATCCTCCTTTTGCGGCGAAAGGTAAAAGGTGGATGTCTGTCCGGACCTTCCCTCCGCCGGTGTTAACCGGTTCAGGTTCAACGGGTCCGCACAACACGTACATCTCAGCCCAAAGGCCCCCCGAGGTAGCGTCAGGGGTAGATGCCCCCCACACAATTGGCAAGGCAAATCCCCTTGAGGCAGGGCGCTGCCCCGGCTAAGGGTTTGACAACAGGAGGTCCGCCCATGTCGATCAACAGCTTTGGCCATCTTTACCGGGTCACCACATGGGGCGAAAGCCACGGTCCCGCCCTTGGCGCCACGATTGATGGCTGCCCCCCCGGCGTGCCGATTGACGAGGGCATGATCCAGCAGTGGTTGGACAAGCGCAAACCGGGCCAGAACAAATACACCACGCAGCGGCGTGAGGCGGATGAGGTGCGGATACTCTCGGGCACCTTTGAGGGCGTCACCACCGGCACGCCGATCCAGTTGATGATCGAAAACACCGATCAGCGCTCCAAAGACTACGGCGATATCAAGGACAAGTTCCGCCCCGGTCATGCCGACATCACCTATTTCCAGAAATACGGCATCCGCGACTATCGCGGGGGTGGGCGTTCCTCGGCCCGTGAGACGGCGGCGCGGGTGGCGGCGGGTGGTCTGGCGCGCGAGGCGATCAAGGCGCTGGCCCCGAACCTGCAGATCACCGGCTATATGGTGCAGATGGGTCCGCATAAAATCGACCGGGATGCGTTCGATTGGAACCAGATCGAGCAGAACCCGTTTTGGGTGCCCGATGCCAAGGCGGCAGGCGACTGGGCCGATTACCTCGACGGGCTGCGCAAGTCCGGCAGCAGCGTGGGTGCGATCATCGAAGTCACCGCGCGCGGCGTGCCTGCGGGCATCGGCGCACCGGTCTATGGCAAGCTCGACACCGATCTGGCCGCCGCGATGATGAGCATCAACGCCGTCAAAGGCGTGGAAATCGGCGAAGGCATGTCGGCGGCGATGCTGACCGGAGAGCTGAACGCGGATGAGATCACCATGGGGCCGGAGGGGCCGGAGTATTCCTCCAACCATGCGGGCGGTATCTTGGGCGGGATCAGCACCGGACAGGACGTGGTTGTGCGTTTCGCGGTCAAACCGACCTCAAGCATCCTGACCACACGGCGCACCATCACCAAACAGGGCGAAGAGACCGAGATCATCACCAAGGGCCGCCATGACCCCTGCGTCGGCATCCGCGCGGTGCCGGTGGGTGAGGCGATGATGGCCTGCGTGCTGCTGGATCACCTGCTGCTGCACCGCGGTCAGATCGGCACTAACCGCGGACGGATCGGCCCCGAAGCGTGAGGACCAGAGCATGAAAGTCGATGATTTCTCCGCCCGCCCCGCCCTTGGCGTCGGGCTGAAGATCACGGCGATCCTGCTCTTTACCTGCATGTCTGCGATCATCAAATCGCTGGCCGACGAAGTGCCCGCGGGCGAGTCGGTCTTCTTCCGCTCTTTCTTTGCCATTCCGGTGATCCTGATCTGGCTGGCGCAACGCGGCAAACTGAAAAGCGGGCTCAAGACCAAGAACCCGATGGGCCATGTCTGGCGCGGGCTGTTCGGCACCACGGCGATGGGGCTGACCTTCACCGGCCTTGGCCTGCTGCCCCTGCCCGAGGTCACCGCCATCGGCTTTGCCACACCGATTTTCACCGTGATCCTTGCCGCCGTATTGCTGGGCGAACAAATCCGTCTGATCCGCGTGACTGCCGTGGCGATCGGGCTGGTCGGGGTGATGATCATCCTCTGGCCGCGTTTCAGCAGCATCGGTACGATGGAACAGACAGCCACGATTGGTGCGCTGTTGATCCTGATGGCGACGATGGTGCGCAGCCTTGTGCAGATCCACATCCGGCAATTGGTGCAGAACGAAGACACGGCGGCGATCGTCTTTTACTTTTCCGTCACTGCATCGGTCTTGGCGCTTTTCACCCTGCCCTTTGGCTGGGTCATGCCTGATTTGCAAACCTTTGGCTTGCTGGTGTTGGCAGGGCTGATCGGCGGGGTGGCGCAGATTCTGATCACCTCGGCCTATCGTTTTGGCTCGGCTTCTATGCTGGCGCCATACGACTATACCTCGATGCTCTTTGCCATCTTGCTCGGCTATATTTTCTTTGCAGAACTGCCGACAATGATGATGCTGGCAGGCGCGGCGTTGGTGATCAGCGCGGGCGCGCTGGTGATCTGGCGCGAGCGGCAGTTGGGGATGGAGCGCGGCAAAGCGCGGTCTGTCACCGATCCCAAGGCGTGATTCATTGCGGGCTTTCGCCCGGCCTTGGCTCTCCCTATGGTGCCCCGAAACCGGATAGAGGAGATGACCGATGAGCGACGCGGACCCGCAAGACCACAAGGAAAAGATGCAGCAGCGTCAGGCCGAACAGCGCGCCAAAGTGGCCGAGCTGCAAGACCCGGAAAAGGGTCTGGTGCTGGTCCATACCGGGCCGGGCAAGGGCAAATCCTCCTCTGCTTTCGGGGTCGTCGTACGCGCGCTTGGCTGGAAACAGCGCGTCGGTGTGGTGCAGTTCATCAAGGGCAAATGGAAAACCGGCGAACGGCTGTTCTTTGAACAACTCGACGAGGTGACATGGCACACGATGGGCGAAGGCTTCACCTGGGACACCCAAGACCGAAACCGCGATATCGCCGCCGCCGAGGCCGCATTTGGCAAGGCACGTGAGATGATGGCGAGCGGGGACTATGACCTTGTGGTGATGGATGAGATCAACATCGCCATCCGCTATGAGTACCTCAAGATCGAAGACGTGATCGCCGGACTTGATGCCCGCGACAAGCGCACAGCGGTCGTGCTGACAGGCCGCGACGCCCGGCCCGAGCTTTGCGACTATGCCGATCTGGTGACCGAGATGTCAGAGGTCAAACACCCGTTCAAGGCAGGCATCAAAGCGCAGCGCGGTGTGGATTACTAACCCCCTCGCTTTGCATTTCTGAAAATACCAAAGGCTGTCCTTTCCCAAGGGCGGCCTTTTTTAATTCTTTCGCGATCCGGCGCTTCATGACCGCACCATACGGCGCGGGTCTCTGCCGCCGATGGCCTCTCTGCACCGCGACATGTTACCGAAATCAACACATCAGTTCTATTTCGTAACATTTTGATTGAACCGAATCGCCCCGCTGTGTAAATTGCAGGGCAACAACAGGAGTACCCCCATGCAGGCATTCATCTGCGACGCGCAGCGCACCCCCATTGGCCGTTACGGCGGCGCCCTCTCTTCGGTTCGCGCCGACGATCTGGCCGCGATCCCGCTGAAGGCGCTCATGGAGCGGAACCCTTCGGTGGATTGGACGCGCGTCGATGATGTTCTGATGGGCTGTGCGAACCAAGCGGGCGAAGACAACCGCAACGTCGCGCGTATGGCCGCGCTGCTGGCGGGCCTGCCTGTCGATGTGCCGGGTGCCACGATCAACCGGCTCTGCGCCAGTGGCATGGACGCCGTCGGCGCCGCTGCCCGTGCGATCCGCGCCGGCGACATGGACCTTGCCATCGCCGGTGGCATCGAGAGCATGTCGCGCGCGCCTTTCGTGATGCCCAAGGCCGAAACCGCGTTTTCGCGCAACAACGCCGTTTATGACACAACCATCGGCTGGCGCTTTGTGAACCCCAAGATGAAGGCGCAGTTCGGCGTGGATTCCATGCCCGAGACAGCCGACAACGTCGCCGCCGACCATGATGTGTCGCGCGAGGACCAAGACGCTTTCGCCGCCCGCAGCCAGCAACGCTGGGCCGATGCGGATGAGAAAGGCATCTTTGCCGAGGAAATCGCCCCCGTCACCATCCCGCAGCGGAAAGGCGACGACGTAATCGTCGACCGTGACGAGCACCCCCGCCCCGGCTCCACGCTGGATAAACTCGCCAAGCTGCGCGGCATCAATGGCGCGGACCTGACTGTGACTGCAGGCAATGCCTCGGGCGTGAATGACGGCGCGGCAGCGATGCTGCTGGCGTCTGAGGCTGGCCTGAAAGACCACGGCCTCACCCCCATCGCCCGCGTAGTCGCGATGTCCGCTGCAGGTGTCGAGCCGCGCGTCATGGGCATCGGCCCGATCCCTGCCGTGCGCAAGGTGCTGGACCGCGCGGGCCTGACCATCGAGCAGATGGACGTGATCGAACTCAACGAGGCTTTCGCCTCCCAAGGCCTCGCCACCCTCCGCGCCTTAGGCGTGCCGGATGACGCGCCGCATGTGAACGCCAATGGCGGTGCCATCGCCATCGGCCACCCTCTGGGCATGTCTGGCGCGCGTCTGGTGATGACGGCGGCGCTGCAGCTCAAGCGGACAGGCGGCAGATACGCGCTATGTACAATGTGTGTGGGCGTGGGTCAGGGCGTGGCACTGATCCTCGAAAACGCAGGCTGAGACTTCTTTCCCGGAAAGGAACAGAACGATGTATGCACAGATGATCAAATCCACCGGCAAGGGCATCAAGTCCCTCGACGAGATGGAGCCTGAAGAGCGTGCTTTTCAGGAGCGGATCGACGCGGGCGGCAAGATCGAGCCGAAAGACTGGATGCCGGACGGGTACCGAAAAAACCTGATCCGCCAGATCGGCCAGCACGCCCATAGCGAGATCGTCGGCCAATTGCCCGAGGGCAACTGGATCACACGTGCCCCGACACTTGAGCGCAAGGCGATCCTCTTGGCCAAGGTACAGGACGAGGCGGGCCACGGCCTCTACCTCTATTGCGCGGCGGAGACGCTGGGCGTGACCCGCGACCAGATGACCCGCGACCTGCTGTCGGGCAAGATGAAGTACTCGTCAATCTTCAATTATCCGACCCTAACATGGGCCGACATGGGCGCTGTGGGCTGGCTGGTCGACGGGGCCGCCATCATGAACCAAGTGCCTTTGCAGCGTACGTCTTATGGCCCTTACGCCCGGGCGATGGTGCGGATCTGCAAGGAAGAATCCTTCCACCAGCGCCAAGGCTTCGACATCATGATGAAGATGGTCAAGGGCACAGAGGCGCAGCGCAAAATGGCCCAAGACGCGCTGAACCGTTTCTGGTTTCCGGCGCTGATGATGTTCGGCCCCTCGGACAAGGATTCGGTCCATTCCGCGCAGTCGATGGCGTGGAAAATCAAGATGAACACCAATGACGAGCTGCGCCGGAAGTTCGTCGACGAGACGGTGCCGCAGGCCGAATACCTCGGCCTGACGATCCCCGACGAAACCCTCAAGTTCAATGAGGAAACCGGTCACTACGATTTCGCCGAGCCGGATTGGGAAGAGTTTTTTCAGGTGCTCAAGGGCAATGGCCCCTGCAACACCGAACGGCTGGCGGCGCGCAACAGGGCTTGGGACGAAGGCCGTTGGGTGCGCGAGGGGCTTTTGGCCCACGCCGAGAAAAAGCGCAGCAGACAAATGGCAGCGGAGTAAGCGACATGAGCAGCCCTGAATCCAGTGAATACGACGGCACCGAAGCGGCCCCGCACGGCAAGGCGCGGACCACCGAATGGCCCCTGTGGGAGATCTTCATCCGCGGCCAGCACGGGTTGAGCCACCGCCATGTCGGCAGCCTGCATGCGGCGGACGCGGAAATGGCGATCAAGAACGCCCGCGACGTCTATACCCGCCGCAACGAAGGCGTCAGCATCTGGGCCGTTGAGGCCAGCGCCATCGCCGCCTCCTCCCCCGAGGAGAAGGGCGCGCTCTACGAGCCTGCCAATGACAAGGTTTACCGGCACCCGACGTTCTTCGACATTCCCGACGAAGTGGGGGCGATGTGAGCACCGATCCCAAGTTCGAATTCCTCTGCCGGATGGGCGACAACGCCCTTGTGCTGGGCCACCGCGTTTCGGAATGGTGCGGCACGGCTCCGGTGCTGGAAGAAGACATCGCGCTGGCCAATGTGGCGCTCGACTTGATCGGGCAAACGCAGCTGTGGCTGGGCATGGCGGGTGAGGTCGAGGGCGCGGGGCGTGACGCCGACAAGCTCGCCTTTCACCGCGACGTTTGGGATTTCCGCAATGTCCTGCTGGTGGAACAGCCCAACGGCGACTTCGGCCAGACCATGATGCGGCAGTTTCTTTTCGACGCATGGCATCTGGCGCAGCTGACCGCGCTGATCGATTCCAGCGACAAGGAAATCTCTGCCATCGCCGAGAAATCAGCGAAGGAAGTGACCTACCACCTCGAACGTTCCTCCGACACGGTGATCGGCCTTGGCGACGGGACCGAGGAAAGCCACCGTCGGATGCAGGCGGCGCTGGATCTGCTCTGGCCATATGTGGGGGAGATGTTCCTTGGCGATGATGTCGACGCTGCCATGAAAGATGCGGGCATCGCCCCTGATCCAGCCAGCCTGCGCGCTGGCTACGACCAACTGGTCGGCGACACGCTGGCAGCCGCGACCCTCTCCAAGCCAGAAGATGATTTCGCCCACAGAGGCGGGAAAAGCGGCGCACGGCACAGCGAGCATCTGGGCCATATGCTGACCCAGATGCAGTGGCTGCAGCGCGCCTACCCGGACGCCACATGGTGAAACCCAGCCCCCACAGCCGGCCGGCCCCCGCGCCGGTGCCGGGGGTGGTGCGCGATACCGCCCCGCGCGGTGCCGCGTTGGCCGGAAAGCCCACGTTAGAGACGGTTTGGACATGGCTTTCGGCGATCCCGGACCCGGAGATCCCGGCCATTTCGCTTACCGATCTCGGCATCATCCGCGATGTGGCGTGGCAGGGCGACTCGCTGGTCGTGACCATCACGCCGACCTATTCGGGCTGCCCGGCCACCAGCATCATCAACCTCGATATCGAGATGGCGCTGCACGGCCATGGGATCGAAAAGCTGGAGTTGAAACGCCAGCTTTCCCCGCCCTGGACCACCGAGTGGATGACCGACACCGGCCGCGCCAAGCTGGAAGCCTACGGCATCGCGCCACCCCGCCCCGCCGGTGGGCCGCAACATTGCCCGCATTGCAAATCCACCGCGGTGGAGCGGATCAGCCAATTCGGCTCGACCCCCTGCAAGGCGCAATGGCGCTGCACCGAATGCCGTGAACCCTTCGACTATTTCAAATGTATCTGAGGCCCCGATGAGCCAGTTTCACCCCCTGTTAGTGACTGATATCCACCACACCATCCGCGATGCGGTGGTGCTGACGCTGAAGCCGGAAAACCCCGAAGCTTTTGCGTTTACCCAAGGCCAATACCTGACCTTCAAGCAGGACTTCGACGGCACCGAGTTGCGCCGCAACTATTCGATCTGCGCCGGGTTAGACGATGGCGAGCTGAAGGTCGGTATCAAGCGCGTCGATGGCGGGGCATTCTCGACCTATGCCAATACCGAATTGAAGGTCGGCGATACGCTCCACGCCATGCCGCCACAGGGCAAATTCTTCACCGCGATTGAACCAGAGGTGGCGAAAAACTACCTCGGCTTTGCGGGCGGGTCGGGCATTACGCCGGTGCTGTCGATCCTGAAAACCGTGCTGAAACGCGAGCCGCAATCGACCTTCACGCTGGTCTATGCCAACCGCGCGGTGAACACGATCATGTTCCGCGAGGAGCTTGAGGATCTCAAGAACCACTACATGGGGCGGTTGACGATTATCCATATCCTCGAATCCGGGCAGGATATGGAGTTGTTTGAGGGCCGTATCGATCAAGCGAAATGCGATGCGCTGTTTAAGCATTGGATTCAGATCAACAACATCGACACCGCCTTCATCTGCGGGCCGGAGCCGATGATGCTGGCGATTGCCGAGGCGCTGAAGACCAATGGGCTTACCGACGAACAGATCAAATTTGAACTCTTCAGCGAAAGCCAGCAGGGCCGTCTGGCCAAACAGGAAATGGCCAAACGCAGCGAGGGCCAGAAGGGCACCGAGATCACCGTCATCATCGACGGCGCGCGGCGCAGTTTCACCATGCAGAAGGGCCAATCGGTGCTGGAAGCCGCACTAGAGAACGGGCAGGAAGCGCCGTTTTCCTGCAAGGCCGGGGTTTGTTCGACCTGCATGGGCAAGGTGCTTGAGGGCGAGGTCGAGATGATCTCGAACCACGCGCTTGAGGATTACGAGGTCGAGCGCGGTTATGTGCTGACCTGCCAGAGCTACCCGCTGAGCGACACGCTCACCATCGACTACGACACGCACTAAAGGAGCCGACATGCGCGATATTCACAGTTACGCGGCAGGCGAATGGCTGGCCCCGGGCGCGGGCGCCCGCAACATCGCCAGCGCCATCACCGGCGAGGTCATCGCGCAGGCCGGCAACGATGCGCTCGACGCGCAGGCCATGCTGGGCTTTGCCCGCGACCACGGCGGCCCCGCCCTGCGCGCCATGACCTTCCATGACCGCGCGCGCATGTTGAAGGCGCTGGCGCTGCACCTTATGGAGCACAAACAGGCGCTCTATGACCTGAGCTACGACACCGGCGCGACGCTGTCGGACCACAAGATCGACATCGACGGCGGCATCGGCACCATGCTGGTTTTCGCCTCTAAAGGTCGGCGCGAGATGCCGGATGCGCATGTTTATCTCGACGGTGCGCCTGAGCAACTGGGCCGCGACGGGCAGTTCATGGGGCGGCATATCTGCACCCCGCTGCAGGGCGTGGCGGTGCATATCAACGCCTTCAACTTCCCGGTTTGGGGCATGTTGGAGAAGCTGGCGCCTACGCTGCTGGCAGGTGTCCCGGCGATCGTGAAACCGGCGACGGCGACCTGTTACGTTACCGAACATTGCGTACGGCTGATGCTCGACAGTGGGTTGCTGCCGAAGGGCGCGCTGCAACTGGTCAGCGGCGGCTTGGGCGATATGCTCGACCACCTCGACTGTCAGGATGCCGTGGCCTTTACCGGGTCGGCCGATACCGCGCTGAAGCTGCGCAGCAATCCCTTGTTGCTGCAGAACTCGGTGCGTTTCACGTCTGAGCAGGACAGTCTCAACGCCTCGGTCCTCGGCCCCGACGCAAGCCCCGGCACGCCAGAGTTCGACCTCTTCGTCAAGGAAGTGCAGCGCGAGATGACCGCCAAGGCGGGGCAGAAATGCACCGCCATTCGCCGCATCATGGTGCCGCAGGCGCAGGTCGACGCGGTGATCTCTGCTCTGTCAGAACGCCTCGCCAAGACCACCATCGGCGACCCGCGTGCCGAAGATACGCGCATGGGCGCGCTGGTCTCGGGTAGCCAAAAGCGCGATGTGCTGGAAAAGGTGGGGCTGCTGAGTGCCGAGGCCGAGCGGGTCTTTGGCGATCCCGACAACTTTACCGTCAACGGCGCCGACAAAGACAAAGGCGCATTCCTGCCGCCAATGCTGTTCCACTGCGCTGATCCCGACAGCGCCGAGCGCGTGCATGACACCGAGGCTTTCGGCCCTGTCTCCACCCTCATGCCCTACCGCGATCTGGCCCATGCCTCGCAGTTGCTGAACCGCGGCCAAGGCTCTCTTGTCGCCTCGATCATCACCAATGACGGTGAGGTGGCGCGCGAGCTAACGATGGGTTCGGCAGCCTTCCACGGACGGCTCTATTTCAACAACCGAACGTCGATGGGCGAGGCCACGGGCCACGGCTCTCCGCTGCCGCATATGGTGCATGGCGGGCCGGGCCGCGCAGGGGGCGGCGAAGAACTGGGCGGCATTCGCGGCGTGATGCATTACATGCAGCGCACCGCCATTCAGGGCAGCCCCGACATCCTGACGGCCATCGGCAAACAATGGGTGCCGGGGGCCGAGGAAATCACCGACCGCGACCACCCCTTCACCCGCCGCTTCACCGAGCTGGATCTGGGCGAGACCTTCAACTCGCCCACCCGAGAAGTCACACTGGAGGATATCGAGACCTTCGCCCATTTCACCGGCGATACTTTCTACGCCCATATGGACGACGAGGCCGCCGCCGCGAACCCCTTCTTTCCGGGGCGCGTAGCCCATGGCTACCTCTTGCTCAGCTTCGCCGCGGGCCTTTTCGTGCAACCCGACCCCGGCCCGGTGCTGGCCAATACCGGCCTCGACAATCTTCGCTTTCTTGAGCCTGTCTCGGCGGGCGACAGCATCAAGGTGCGGCTCTCGGTCAAGCACAAGACGCCGCGCAAAGAAGAATATGGCGAGGTGCGCTGGCATGTGACCCTGACCAACCAACGCGAGGAGGCGGTCGCGGAATATGAACTGCTGACGATGAATGCCCTCTGATCCCTCCCTTCCCGCTGTCGCGGCCTTTGCGGGCTTGGGGGGCCAGCGCGTCTGGTCGCTGATGGTCAGCCTGTTTGGCGATCTGGCGCAGGGAGAGGGCGATGCGATCGACGGGCCGGTGCTCTCGACGATCATGGGCGCGCTTGACGTGCGGCCAGAGGCGAGCCGCGTGGCGCTGCACCGGCTGCGCAATGACGGATGGTTGCAGTCACACAAGATCGGGCGGATCAGCCAGCACAGCCTGACCGCCCAAGGCCGCGCGGAGAGTGCCGCCGCCAGCCCCCGCATCTACGCCGCGCCGCCTGACCTGTCAGAGCCATGGCAGATGGTGGTGACCGAAGAGAATGGACGTGAGACCGACAGCGCCCTGCGGGACGCGGGGTTTATCGCCGCCCTGCCCCGCGCCTATGTCGGGCGGGCCGATAGCGCGGTGCCCAAAGGCTGTCTTGCCCTGCCCGGCACGCCGCCGCCCGACTGGCTGCGCCGCGCGGTGGAGCCTGCCGAGCTTGAGGCCGACTATGCCGCGCTGCTGGCTGCGCTTTCTACCTTGGACGCCGAACTGCCGGATGCAGACAGGTTGAGCGCCTTGGATGTCGCGGTTCTGCGCTGTCTGATCGTGCACAACTGGCGGCGGTTGGTGCTGAAACACCCGGCCCTGCCCGGTGGATTGATCCGCCCCGAGTGGCCCGGCTACCGGTGCCATCTACTGGTCGACCGCTTGCTGCGCCGCTATCCCCGCCCCGCATTGCAGGATCTGGCCACCGCCTGACCCGGGGCAAAGCCTCCGCTTTCCCATGCCGGACAAGCACGATATAGACGTGCTCATGACAAATTTCCTCTATCAGAACGACCTGCCGGATGACCTCGACCTTGGGCCGATGGTCGCCATTGACTGCGAGACGATGGGGCTACATCCGCATCGCGACCGGCTCTGTGTTGTGCAGCTTTCGGGCGGCGATGGTCACGCGCATCTGGTGCAGGTCGCCAAGGGCCAGACCGAGGCGCCAAACCTCTGCGCGCTGTTGGAAGATCCGCATGTGCTGAAACTGTTCCACTACGGCCGTTTTGACATCGCCGCGATGCGCAACACCTTTGGCGCCACCGCAGCGCCGGTCTATTGCACCAAGATCGCCAGCCGTCTGGTGCGCACCTATTCCGACAGGCACGGGCTGGCCAAGCTGTGCCAAGAGCTGCTGAGCGTCGACATCTCGAAACAGCAACAATCCAGCGATTGGGGGGCTGAAAAGCTGACCCAAGCGCAGATCGACTATGCCGCTTCGGATGTGCTCTATCTGCACCGTCTGCGTGATGAACTTAACAAACGCCTGATACGCGAAGGCCGGATGGACATGGCGCAGGCCTGTTTCGATTTCCTGCCGATGCGTGCCCGGCTTGATCTGGAGGGATGGCCGGACACGGACATCTTCGCACACGCATGAACACACCTTTCCTCGACACTGCCCGCCGCGTCATCCGCTGCGAATCCGAGGCGCTGACGCTGCTGGCCGACAGCCTTGATGACCGTTTCCGTGCCGCCGTGGACCTGATGCGTGCCTGCAAGGGCCGCGTGATCGTCACTGGCATCGGCAAATCGGGCCATATCGGCAACAAGATCGCGGCGACGCTGGCCTCTACCGGCACGCCTGCGCAATTTGTGCACCCGGCAGAGGCGAGCCACGGCGATCTGGGGATGATCACGGCGGCTGATGTGGTGCTGGCGATTTCAAACTCGGGCGAGGCACCGGAACTGGCGAACCTCATCGCCTATTCGCGCCGCTATGCGATCCCGCTCATCGGCATCACCAGCCGCCCCGACAGCAGCCTTGGCCGCCACAGTGACGTGGTGCTGGAACTGCCCCGCGCGGCAGAGGCCTGCGGCACCGGCGTGGTGCCGACCACCTCAACCACCTTGACGCTGGCGATGGGCGATGCGGTGGCCGTGGCCCTGATGGAGAACCGCGCTTTCACCGCCGAGCATTTCCGCGATTTTCACCCCGGCGGCAAACTGGGCGCAAGGCTGAGCCGTGTGGCCGATCTGATGCATGTGGGCGATGCCCTGCCGCTGGTCGCAGCCGACGCGCCGATGCCCGACGCGCTGAGCGAGATGAGCCGCAAGGGCTTTGGCGTGGTCTGCGTGACCGATGGCGCTGGCGCACTGGCCGGGATCATCACCATGGGCGACCTCGCGCGGCACCTTGATGGGTTGATGACCATGACCGCGCGTGAGGTCATGACCCCGGCCCCGGTTACCATCGGCCCCGACGAACTGGCCGAGAAAGCCGTGGGCGTGATGAACAACCGCAAGATCACCTGCTTGATCGTGACCGACCCGGCGCAGGCCGACGGCAAATCGCCCGTGGGCCTGCTGCATATCCACGATTGTCTGCGCGTCGGGTTGGGGTAGCGTGCGATGAAGGGTGACCGCCACTCTCGCGTCGTCTCTTGGCTGAAAGTGCTCTTTCCGCTGATCGCGCTTGCGCTGCTGTCGACCCTGTTCCTGCTGTCGCGCGCGATTGAACCGCAGGCGGTGATCCCCTTTGCAGATAAAGAAGTGCAAGAGCGGCTGCGCGACCAGCAGATCACCGGCCCCTTCTATTCCGGCACCACGGCGGATGGCGATCTGATCTCATTCTCGGCGGAAAAGCTGACCACCCCCGGCGGGGAAACCGGCACCAACGAGGCCGAAGAGATCGAGGCGACGCTGGACCTGCAGGGCGGTGCCAAGATCACTCTGCAATCCAACAGAGGTCGGTTTGACACCGGCGCGGAACAAGCGGAACTGGCGGGCGATGTGCGGGTTAGCACCTCAACCGGCTACCAGATTCTGTCGGACCGGATGACTTCGAACCTTACCACACTAGATCTGCTATCACCCGGCCCGGTCAAAGCCACCAGCCCCGCGGGCGAGATCACCGCCGGGCGCATGGCCATCACCAACCGCCAGAACAGCGCCGGATCGCAATTGCTTTTCACAAAGGGTGTGAAACTGATATATACGCCGCAAGCAACGAAAGAGTAACTGCCTTGAGACATTTGATTATTTTGATGCTGCCGCTGCTTCTCGCACTGCATGCCGCCCCTGTCTCTGCCCAATCTGCCGATGTGGCCTTTGGCGCGCTAGAGCAAGATACCAGCCTGCCGGTCGAAGTGACCGCCGACAACCTGTCGGTCGACAACGCCACGGGCACCGCGGTCTTTACTGGCAATGTGTTGATTTCTCAGGGCGAAATGACCCTGTCCGCCGGCAAGGTCGAGGTGATCTATCGCGCGTCGGATCAAGGCATCGCCAAGCTGGAAGCAACCGGCGGCGTGGTCTTGGTCGCGGGCGAAGACGCCGCTGAATCGCAGCGGGCTGACTATGATATCGACGCAGGCACCTTGGTAATGAGCGGCGATGTGCTGATGACCCAAGGCCCAAGCGCGCTGAGCGCGCAGGAAATGACGGTAAACCTGAACGACGGCACGGCGCAGATGTCGGGCGGCGTGAAGACCATTTTGCAGCCCGGCAGCGGCAACTGATGCCGCCCGAGCTGAAAGTCGCCGGGGGCGAATCCGGCCTGCGCATTCAGCATTTGCGCAAGTCTTATCGCAAGAAAGCGGTGATCCGCGACTTTTCGATGGAGCTTGACCGGGGTGAAGTCGTGGCGCTGTTGGGGCCGAACGGGTCGGGCAAGACCACGACATTTTACGCGGTGGCCGGGCTGGTCACGCCCGAAGGCGGGCGCGTCACCGTGGATGGCAAGGATGTCACCACCCTGCCGATGTACCGCCGCGCGCAGTTGGGAATCGGCTATCTGCCGCAGGAAATGAGCATCTTTCGCGGGCTGTCGGTGCAAGACAACATCAGCGCGATTCTCGATATCCGGGTCAAACATCGTCACCAGCGCCGCGAACGGCTCGAAGAGCTGCTGACCGAGTTTTCCATCGAACACCTGCGCCGCGCGCCTGCGCTGGCCCTGTCGGGTGGGGAGCGTCGCCGGGTCGAAATCGCCCGCTGTCTGGCCGCCAATCCCAACTATCTGCTGCTTGACGAACCCTTTGCCGGGGTCGATCCGATCTCTGTCGGAGACATCCGGCAATTGGTTGCCGACCTTAAAAAACGTGGCATCGGCGTGCTGATCACCGACCACAACGTCCGCGAAACCCTAGAGATCGTGGACCGCGCTTATATCCTGCATGAGGGCAAAGTTCTGATGTCCGGAACGCCCGAAGAAGTTGTGCAAAACGAGAATGTGCGCCGCGTCTACCTTGGCGATAACTTCCGTATTTCCTAAGACTTAGCGCGTTTCGCCCGGCCTTCCAGCCCTCGGCAGGGCCCTGCCTGCACTTTGCGGAAAACCGCTCTGATTGTAGCGATAAAAGAATGGCGGGTGCATCGGCGCCATTGACTTTCAAACGGAAACGCGGCCTCATTGACCTATGGTGACATCGCGTTCCTGTTTGATCCTGCATCGCCCTTCCCGCGAAGGAACGGTTAAAATCATCCTGGTCGCAGCACCATTCCTCCATATCTGAAAGTTGTCGCGCTCCACGCATGTGGACCGTTTGGCAATGTTCGGAACAAGAAAGACAAGGAGACGATATGCGGTATCAGATCAGTGGCAAACAGATCGACATTGGCGATGCGCTCCGGACACATGTCCGGACCGAACTGGACGAGGCGGTCAGCAAATATGCTGAACGCCCGACAGATGCTCTGGTGGTGTTTTCCAAAACAGGTCACGAATTTGCCTGCGAGGCCACCGTGCATCTTTCCACCGGTCTCAATGCCTCGGCCAAGGCCAAGGCGACAGAGATCTATGCCGCCTTCGATAGCTGCTGCGAAAAAATGGAAAAACAGCTGCGCCGCTACAAGCGCCGCCTGAAGGACCATCACAAAGAACGCGCCGAACCGGTTGAACTTTTGGGTGCGTCCTCCTATATCCTCGCGTCAGACAGCGATTCAGATGCGCAGGAACCTGATACCCTCCAACCCATGATCATTGCAGAGATGCAGACGAAGGTGCCAACTTTGTCTGTCGGTGAAGCGGTGATGCAGATGGAATTGTCGGGCGACCCGGTGCTGCTGTTTCGCAAGGAAGGCCAGGAAGGGATGAACGTCGTGTACCGTCGAGAAGACGGCAACATCGGCTGGATCGACCCTTCGTAACCCACGGCGGTAATATCCGCCAAAGAGCAGGGCGAGCGGAATGGATTTCGGCAAACTCCTCAAGCCAGAGGCCGTGAAGGTTTTGACTTCGGCTTCGAGCAAGAAGCGTCTGATGCAGGATATCGGCGAACTCGCCCAGCAAGCCTATGGGCTGCCGGCCGGCCAAGTGGTGGATGCGCTGATGACGCGCGAAACCCTCGGGCCGACCGGTGTCGGCCACGGCGTCGCCCTGCCCCATGCGCGGATGGACGGGATCGACAAGGTTGTCGGTGCTTTCGTGCTGCTGGACAAACCGATTGATTTCTCTTCGGTCGATCGTCAGCCAGTCGATGTGGCCTTTGCCCTCTTCGCCCCCGAAGATGCGGGGGTGGAGCACCTCAAGGCGCTGGCACTGGTGGCCCGCACGCTTCGCGACACCAGCATCTGCACCAAGCTGCGGTCGAACCCCGACCCGGCCACGCTTTACACCATCCTGACCGAGGACAAGGCCG
>Ga0207906_1000404_pt1 | contig 17635 bp, 17 predicted proteins | sample LinPmetageLP37_FD_184050 | JGI IMG/M metagenome (GOLD analysis project Ga0207906, IMG submission 184050) | Marine viral communities from the Pacific Ocean - LP-37 (SPAdes) | ecosystem: Environmental > Aquatic > Marine > Oceanic | place: Pacific Ocean | collected 2010-06-16 | reverse complement strand
CCCTAGTTGTAAATTATAATTCAAAATACATTTATGTGGTTCCTATTTGTATTTTACCTCTGGTATTTAAAGCCTTTTTTGATGCTCGTTTAGGGCTTTTTGCTCATGTTATTACTGTTTTATTATTAGGTTTTATTGTGCCTAATAGCTATGAATATATGTTTCTTCAAATAATAGCGGGAATTGTAACTATATTAACAGTTTCTGAGCTTTATAAACGCGCTAATTTGTTTATATCAGTAGGGCAGATTACATTAATTTATATCCTTGCATATTTTGCTTTTTTTGTGATTCATGAAGGCAGTGTTGACACGATAAAATGGGAAACGTTTATATGGTTTGTATTGTCTGGTCTGGCAACCCTGTTTGTTCAACCGTTAATTTATATCTATGAAAAACTTTTTGGCTTAGTGTCTGATGTATCTTTGTTGGAATTATCAGATACCAATACCAAATTGCTAAAAGAATTGTCAAACAAGGCTCCGGGGACCTTTCATCATTCATTAAATGTAGCCAATCTTTGTGAGGCATGCGCCAATGAAGTAGGTGCCAATGCCATGTTGATTCGGGTTGGAGCCTTGTATCACGATATTGGAAAAATGAAAAACCCCACATACTTTATTGAAAATCAGTCTACAGGTATAAATCCACACGATGAATTGTCTTCCAAGGAAAGTGCTCGAATTATTATTAATCATGTTATTGCAGGTATTGAAATTGCGAAAAAATACAATTTGCCTGATAGAGTGATAGATTTTATAAGAACGCATCATGGAACGAGCATGGTTTACTTTTTTTACATTAAAGAAAAAGAAACTATCAATGAGGTAGATAAATCTGATTTTATGTATCCTGGACCAAAACCATTTAGTAAAGAAACTGCTATTTTAATGATGTGTGATAGTGTTGAAGCAGCATCAAAAAGTTTAAAAGAACCTACATCTACAAAAATTGATGCGTTTGTTGAAAGCATTATAAATAAGCAAATTGATGAAGAGCAATTTTTGAATGCAAATATTACTTTTAAGGAAATTCAATCCATAAAAAAAGTCTTAAAACACAAGTTGGCAAATATTTATCATTTAAGGATTGAATACCCCGAATAAATAATTTAAAAAAGTAAATAAATAGTTGTGTTCTTAAAGAGGATACATTACATTTGCAACCGCAATTTTATTGCATAAGTTCATATTAAATAGGAGAGATGCCAGAGTGGTTAATGGAGCAGTTTGCTAAACTGTCGACGGGTAACTGTCGCGTGGGTTCGAATCCCACTCTCTCCGCAAAAAATGATAACCAATTCGGGGTGTAGCGTAGCCCGGTTATCGCGCCTGCTTTGGGAGCAGGAGGTCGTCACGCCAAGGCGTGACCACCACAAAAAAAAGAATGATAGTATATATTCTATACAGTAGTACACGTTCTAAATATTATGTAGGTCAAACTGCAAATATTGATAAAAGATTAGAAAGGCATAATATGGGTTTAGTTCCTTCAACAAAAACAGGAATTCCATGGCATGTAGTTTTGCAAATTGAAGCTATAAATAGGTCGGAAGCCTTGATTTTAGAAAAGAAAATAAAGAAAAGAGGAGCAAAACGATTTTTAGATAACCATTTCGGGGTGTAGCGTAGCCCGGTTATCGCGCCTGCTTTGGGAGCAGGAGGTCGCAGGTTCGAATCCTGCCACCCCGACTAATTATAGTATCAATCTATAACAAAAACCTGTTAATCGTATGATTTTCAGGTTTTTCTGTTTTTAAGAATATCATAAGAATTGATATGTTTTGATTAAAAACGTCAACAAATCGGATAACAAATTAAAAAATCAAAAAGTGTTGACCAGATTTATGACCAACGGTATGTGAATCAATAAATAAATGTATCTTTATAAGTGATTTGACTTTCGTCTGATAACAACGAATTATTGTTAATTAAAAGACGAAATAATGAAAACATCTTCCACCTTCAGTATTTTGTTCTGGGCGGACTTCTCCAGGACAAAAAATGACCAAGCATCAATTTACGCAAGAATTACGGTAAATGGCAAACGAGCAACTATCAGTTTAAAACGAAAAGTTTTAGTTTCTGATTGGGATGTCCATAAAAACAGGGCTCGTGGAACTAACCAAAAATCAAGGATTCTTAACAGTTATTTGGATGAAACTTACAATCATCTTTTTAAATGTTATCGCGATTTAATGAATGAGTACAAATTGATTACCGCACAGGCCGTTAAGGCTCGTTACCTCGGTAATGACGAAAATAATCGTTCAATTACAGATATTATCAATTACCATAATGAAGATATGGTAAACAAATTAAAGTGGGGAACACAAAAAAATTACTACACTACACAAGGTTATATCTCCAAATTTCTATCGAAATTCTATAAGACCACAGACCTTTACTTACGGGAACTCGATTATCACTTTATCATAAAGTTCGAGAAATATCTTCGAGACTATGTACCGGAAGACCATCAAAAGCCAATGGGCAATAATACCGTAATGAAGCATATTGAGCGCTTTAGAAAGATGATAAATTTATCACTTAAATTGGGTTGGATTGAACGCGACCCTTTTATCAATTTCAAAGCTAAATTCATTAAAAACGAAAGAGGCTTTTTAAGCCTCGAAGAGCTTCAAGAGATAGAAAATAAACAATTTAGCATTCACAGATTGGAATTGGTTAAGGATTTGTTTGTTTTTAGTTGCTATACAAGTTTAAGTTATATCGATGTTATCCATTTAACTGCGGATAATATCTGTATAGGAATAGATGGTGAACTTTGGATTTATTACAAACGTGAAAAAACGACAAAGCCCATACGAATACCTTTGTTGCCAAAGGCATTACAAATCATTGAAAAGTACAAGAGCAATCGAAAATCTATTGCCCAAGGAAGTATCTTTCCTAAAATCTCAAATCAAAAACTAAATTCTTATTTAAAGGAAATTACCGATGTCTGTGGGATTAAAAAGAACCTTACTTTCCACATTGCCCGACATACGTTTGCCACAACGGTAACATTGAGTAATGGGATGCCCATTGAGACAGTTTCAAAACTGTTGGGCCACTCCCGAATATCCACTACCCAAATTTACGCCAAGGTTATTGAACGTAAAGTGAGTGACGATATGCAAAAGTTAAGGGCTCAATTCAACGAGACAGAAAACAAGCATATCTCAATAGTGAGTTCTCAAAACTCATAATATCCTTAAATAAAAAGACAATGGAACTATCGATAATAAAAAATAAAATTCATTATATCCAAGGAAATAAAGTACTACTTGATTTTGACCTCGCCGAACTTTATGATGTGGAAACCAGAGTTCTTAAACAAGCCATTAGACGTAACCTAAAACGTTTTCCGGAAGATTTTATGTTTCAGCTTTCAAAGGACGAGTGGAAAGAGGTTATCACAAATTGTGATAACCTTCCAGAAAACATTAAATTTAGTCCTGCCACTCCTTTTGCCTTTACAGAACAAGGTGTAGCAATGCTTTCCAGCGTACTTAACAGCGACAAGGCTATTGATGTAAATATATCTATTATGCGTGCATTTGTAGCGTTACGGCAGCATCTTACAGATTATAGCAACCTTAAAGAACATATTGCCCAACTTGAAAAAGAAATGAATATCAAATTTAAGGATATTCATCAGGCATTGAATTATTTGCTACAAAACGACAAAGTGCAGATTGAACAGCAGAACAGGGAACGAATTGGTTTTAAAACTGGTAACAAAAATTAATAATTATGGGTTAGCCACTAGCTTTATTTCAGTAACGTTTTAAGACTTTCCAAACTCGTCTTAATTGTTTTGTCATACATAAGTCGAGAAGGGTTTCCTTTAAAATCTTCTATTTTCTGAATCAAATCGTTTACTGGTGGGGATGTGATACTTGGTTTAACTATTGTCAATAATTCCTTGAATTTTCTTTGACATAAACCAAATTGTAATCGACTTGAGATTTTTGTATCGCTAAATGATAACGCTGCAATATTTGCTTGATGTGAATCCAAATTAGATAAAATGTCCTCATAAATCGTATTAGCACTTGTAGCAACTCCGTTTCCATTTGTTAAAAAGACCTCAACTATAGCCATAACAAATCTTTTATTTATAGCTTTTGGAACCTTTAATGGCTCTCCGACTATTCTTTTCAGTTGTCGTGCAAATGAAGGCTCATTATAAAAATTATTAAAATTTCTATGAGCATTTAATAAATTCTCAATAGCAGTTTCTATTTCAATTGCGCGTAAATCGTCAGGAATATAACTTTCGGCATCAACTATTTGTAAAAATTGGCGAGCGAGTTTTTTTTCAGACTGACTGTTGCTTGCTACAAAATTCGCATATTTAAGCCCAAAAGTTTGTTTATTATCCTCATCAACTCGTCCCCAAATGAAAGGTAAGAGCTTATTTATGTTCTGATGTGTTTGACTATCGGTATCAGGCTTCACGTATATACCAAAAAAGCCAGAAGCCAAATTGTCAATTTGTTCTTGTGTAAGCTCTGTCGTAAATACTGAAATTTCCTGTGCATCAGTATCAGATATACTTGTGTTTTTGACGCCAACTAAAAGCTGTTTAATCTGAATCGTAATATCGGAAATTGGTAATGTAATTACTTCCTTGACACAAGTTTCTAACCAAGAAACTAATTGCAAACCTGTAATTTCATTTTGATTAGGATGAGCTGCACTCGCCCAATTTCGCATATAATTTATGTATTCCAAATGTTTAAAACCTAAATCAGAGATTAAACCAATTTCTTTTGCTCCTTTTATTAAATCATAATCATCAACTTTGGTTAGGTCACTTTCGTCCTTAAGCTTTTTTCTTCTATCAACATTTGTTACAGCATTATCGTAAAAATATTCAATGTCGTATTGAATTACTCTTTTGCGAATTTGTAAAATTGTTTCGTCCCATAGATAATTTAATGCAGCATCGAAAAGACCAGAGGCAACTCCAGCTATAAATTTAGAAATATAAACAGACTTCTCTTTTTCAGCATATCCAACTTGGTCCAAAACAGAGTCGACATTTTTAAAAACATTTGCTCTTTCTGGAATACCAACAAATATTCCTTCTGTTGGTAAATTATGTGTTGCAAGGAAGTTTTGTAGTCCGTTTTCAAAGTCTCTTAATTGTACATCATAAGAAACGGTTTTCATTTCTATATTTGCTTTTACTATTTCAGGCTTGTTTTTTTCTTCCATATTTTTTCAGCTTATGGGGGAATTTGTTATATTTCTAACAAAGATACTTTTTTAATCACAAAAAAAAGAGGTAACAATACCTCTTAAATTCTGGTCTGTAAAACCACTTTTCCACTTCATTCAGTTCTAACATCAACCATTCATTATCTTATAAACAGAGCTTGAAAGTATCTAAACAACAAAGTGGGTAGCGAATTGGTTTTAAAAATAATAGGGAAAATTCAATGAATTGATTAGCAACAACTTGAATCATTACAACTTTTATTTTCTTGAATTGGTGGACAAGCAACTGTTCCGAATGAGCAATAAACACAACAGTCTCCTTCTTTTGGTTTCAATACCTTTTTACAATTCTCACATTCGTAGAAAAACTGACAAGCGTTCGTTGGCATATCTTCTACTTTTTTATGTCCGCAGTCTGGACAAGTAATTTCTGATTTTAATTGGACTTCCATTAAATTTATTTTTTGTCGGTTACTTTATAACCTGTTGAGTTAATTGCTTTCTCGATTTCCGTTTCGTTAGTTTTGGTTTTGTCAAATTCAATAACTGCGTTTCCATTTTCGTAGGATGCTTTTGAGTTTACAATTCCATTGAGTTTATTTACTTCGTGATTTACGTGTTCTTCGCAACTCGCACAAGTCATTCCGCTGATTTTAAATTCAGTTTTTTTAATGTTCGATTTGTTAGCTACGATTATTTGCTTTTCCGTGTTTGGGTAAAAAATTACTGAATAGTAAGGGAAAGCCAACATTACAATTGCAAATACAGTTACAATTCCTAAAAACATTTTTGATTGAATAAATTTCGGTTTTTCGTCCGTCTCACATTCGCAGTCAATTTCTTTTTGAGGTTTTAGTTTTTGATACCAAGCAAAAACAAGAACTAAAATTGTCAGTCCAATTAAAAAAGGCCTAAAAGGTTCTATCCAAGAAAATGTTGAAGCAATTCCGCTTGTTCCTGCGATTAGAGCTAAAACTGGTGTAATACAGCATAATGAAGCCATAATTGCAGTTAACAAACCTGCACCAATTATTTTGTTTTCACTTTTCATATCGTTTCTAAAATTTTATTTTTATCAAGTATCTCAAAAAATGGATTTAGCATTTTTTCGTATTCCGTTGTGAGTGAGTAAAAAATCGTTTGAGCATCTCTTTCCGTTTCTAAAAGATTTCTGTCTTTCATTTTTCTTAAATGTTGAGAAATGGCAGAAATGTTCATTCCGAGAATATCACTCAAATCACAAACGCAAAGTCTTTTTTCTTCAAAGAGTAGGTAAAGAATTTTCAGTCGAACGCTATTTCCGACTAATGAAAGTCCGTTCGCCAAATAGTCGAAGGATTCGTTTAATTTCGAAACTGTGTCTTTGCAACGATTTATTTGCTCAATATCGGCTTGTTGTCTTATGCAAGAATTATTTTCCATAAAACAAAGTTATGATTATTTATTATTTAAGCAAATACTAAAATACATTATTCTCAAGCTTTGAATTTTTGTTTCGAGAAAAATCTAAAGTGTTGAAATGTGTGGCTGGCTATCAGCTACAACTTTTTTAATTTTTTCAATCAGTTGATTCCAAAGGCTTTTTCGTATGGGACATTGTTTTAATTTATGTTAATCGCACATACTTGTACTTATTTTTAATCACAAAAAAAAAGAGGTGATAAACACCTCTTAAATTTTGGTTTCCAAAATCATTTTTCTGCTCCCTTTTACCTCCTTCAGCTCCAGCATCAACTTTTCATTATCCCCTAAAACAAACTTTGGAATCACATACACAAAGCATTGACTCTTTCCATCAGTAATGGAATATGGCATTTTGTGTTTGTATATCACGTCTTGTTTCAATCTTTGATAGGAAGCTTTTCGCTTTTTGTTTCCATTGGTTCTATACACATTAAGATAGTCGATTTCAAAACCGATTCCAGACTTGTTCTTGACCTCTATAACCAAATACACTTCAGAAGCATCGTATGCCATTTTTTGCAATTTTAGTTTGATTCCCTTTTTACGTTTCGTTTCAATGCGTTCAAAATTGGATTTTAACAAGTATTCGCTGAATTTTTGAAAATGTGTTATCCTGCTGGAATATTCATTTACTGGTTTGGCAATGGGTTTGTCATTTATTTTTTCAGGAAGTTCACTACCAATGCTTTCATTTTCATTGATAAAATAATTCAATTCTGGAAGTTTTTCAGAATACTTCAGAATATAAGAATACACGCTACCATCATTTGTTACTGTTAATAGATTGCTTTCTGTTCCAGGCTTTGCCTGTAACAAACCAAAATACTGTTCCTTCTCCCGATTATATGTGAATACAAAATGGGAAGCTCCCGTAATACCCTGTCGTATAGGGTTGGGAAAAAACAGGGCAACGTTTTTCTGGTCGTTGGCGTAAATGGTATCAAGGGATTGCTGTGCTGAAATTGACATTGAACAAATCAATATGAGTAATGTGATATATGTTTTCATAATAATAGTAAGTTTAGTAATTGCCCATCAATGGCTTTCCTTGGTATTTGGTTTTAGGAAGTCTTAAAATGAGTTTGTAATTATCGGTTATTGTAACTTTTACATTTTTGTGGTTGCGTTGGAATATTTTCTTGAAACCGCTTACCTGCGGTACACCTGTAATGTTGATGTCGTCCACCATATCTCCAACAATTTCATTGGTAACTTCTGCTCTAAAACTGTTTTCTATATAAATTCCTTCGCTACCATCCTGAAAATCATAAGCCTTTAACTTTACTGGCTGATGATTGATGTTCTCAATGTCTATGATTGTGCGATTGGGCTTAAAATCGACAAATCCGTAAATGGGCGTGTTTTTGGTATAGCGTTGTCCATAAACGGTAGCATCCTTTATCAAACGCATTTGTAAACGATAATTGGTTTTCACGGTCTGTGTGCCATCTACACGTACATAAATAAATTCATCCGTATTTTTTGAATTCAAATCATCATTTTCAATAGGATGCGAAGCGAAAAAGAGTTGATGCTCCAAAGCACGTTCTTTGGCTTTAACATTCGTTTCTTGTTCTTCAATGGCATCCGTTGTGTCTTTTTCCTTCTTAATAGGTGGTTTTGATGGTTTGTATCTGGGATTGATATTTTCAAACGTTCTATCTGAATATCGAATCTGCCCTTGTTGGTAAATGCTATCCACCATCTGCATCTTTTTCTTATCCAATAAATCAGGGTCATATACGCCTGTGGAATCCAACAGCCGTTCATCATAAATACTCGGTGCATTTGTCTCCCTTACTTCCTTTAAGTCGTTTAGGGCATCTAATTTGGAATCGTATTCCTTTTGGTCATCTTGCAGTTCCGGTACGGGAATTTGGTTGTTCTCAATGGTCGGTTCTTCATCTTTGCCCATAACGAGCATTGCATATCCACCTATAAAAAGCAGGATGCATACTAACACGATGGAAAAGACTATTTTATTTTTTTCTACTTTCATTCTGTATATTTTTAAATGCCTCTATTGGCTTTCATAATTTTCTATTTTTCGTAATGTGTTTTCAAAAAAGTTGGTAATCAGTAGTCCGTGGGTATTATTAGGAAAGTTTCTATCTACTTGAATCAAATTTCCAGTAGTGGTCAATTCATAAGTATCTGTGATAGTACCTCTATTGATTTCAAAAATGGTTTTTGTTTCGAACTTGTAGGGTTCGTTTTGAATATCAACTTTGGATTCGATATTCAATACTTTTTGAACCAGCGAATACTGTAACAAACGGTTATAGACCCCATCAGCTTTTTTCTGTCGGTACAAAGCATCTACTGAACTATTACCCAACCATAGAGCTTTCTCCAGGTTCTTTTCGTAATTGCTGGCATCTATGTTGTAGAAATAGGTATGGAACAGCTCTAATTGTGCCAAGACTTCAACTTTTAAATTCTCTTGTTGAGATACCAGTTTGAGCGGAATAACGCTTCCATCCGTATTGACCACAAAGGCATTGTTGACGGTTTCTTTATGTAGTTTTATGACCATCAATACGGAAATGATACAAGTCAGTACAGCTCCGATAACAACGGATAGTACGATAAAGCGATTTAGCTTTAAGATGTTGTAAATGTTTTTATATGGTGTTTTCATTTAATTAATTATTGATTTATCAGCCAGTAAAGAGTTTAAAAGTGAACGAGGTCGCTCGTTTATATAATTTGAATTTCAACAGCACAATAAATCCGATAGACCCTAACTGTAAAAGCGGTGCGAAAAAATTGCTTCCCCAATCTGTTCCAAATAAGTCGCTCCAGAAATTGGTGTTGATTTCGGTATAAAGATTATTCACGAAAACATTGACCAGAAAGAAGGCTGGAACTAACATATAAACACCTGCATACAACTTGAAAAAATTGTAGGCCAACGACCTAAATTTTTCAAAAACAGCCAAACTGATGACCAATGGAAAAAAAGCTTGCATTATGCCCAACAAAAAGAATCTCTCTGCAAGGAACAAGGGGTAAATGAACAAATCCAATAGCCAGAGAAATATTCCGGCAATAAAGGATAGTATTTTTAAGCCGTATAAAGGTGTAACTAACGCTTCATAAAGCATTGCCATTGCTTTTTTGGCGGCATCCCAAGCACTTACATCCTGTTCGATGTCAATATCTTGCATCTGTAAAGGAAGAAGTGCGGGTGCCGTGTCCCGATATTGGTTTTCGATAGCCACCAATATAGTGTCGAAAACACCCAATACCTGTGTGGAAAAAATGACTAAAATCACTATTGCAAAGTTTTTTGCCAGTTCCGCAGGGGTCAAACCCCAAGTATAGCCTTCATTGTTAGCAACGCCTTCATTGTACTTTTTTAGGATGTTGATGAGAAAGAACAATATGGCCAAGGTCTTCATTCCCGCAATAGTATATTGCGAGAAATCACTATTTTTTATCGTTTGAAAAATAGTGTCCACATATTCTAACCCTATGCCTAAAAAAATACCTGACATTAGTAATTGGTTTCTCGGTTATTGATTTTGTGCTGCATTTCTCTAAATTGAATAATCTCTCGATAGCGTCTGGTTTTTGCCTCTATTTCCGCTACCATTTCCTTGGATTCCAGTTCTTTTTCTTTTAGGACTTCGGCACGTTCGGCATCGGTCATTTTCAGATTGTCGCTGGACAATATTTGGTCGATATATTCCATACCAGCCATAGAGTTTTGAAGAATGGCATCAAAGGAATCTGAAATGCGGGTAACTTCGCCAGGCTTGATAAAAGGGGAATTGAGTATTTCCCTTAAATCATCTTGGATGACATCGTACAGGCGTTGGTTATTTCTTGCCAATTCCCTGACCGCTTTAAGTTGTTTGATTACATCGTTTACCTTATCGATATTTTTCTTTTGCGTTTTAAGGAATTTTACGGTCTTCATTAAATTGGCGGTCTGTTTACCAGATTCCAATAATGATTTTACAAAAGAGATAAAGTTTGTGTTGTCATACACAGGCATCCCCTGGGCCGAAGCCTTACTTCCAATTAGCACTATTAATAGTGCGGATAATATTAGTCTTCTGATAGTCTGTCTCATAATTTTTGTTTTTAAGAATTAATAAATTGTTTTATGGCTGTCTCCATATTTTTTGTCTCATTATAAATGCCCATTATAGTCTCGGTTTCTCGCCCATCAGTTAGGTAGGCAGCAAAGACTTCGGGCGGTACTTCCAATCGGAAAATGTTACTTTCCTTTCCTATTTTGATGAACATTTCGGTATATTTTCTAGTTCCCGTAAGGTTGTTCCGAATGGATTTTAACTGGTTTAAATCGTGACTGGAAAGGTTGAGCCTGTTTTTTAATTCGGCATAGCCTTTTTCATTGCGAAGGCTGTAAATGACCTGTGTGTTTTCCAGAATACTTGCAGATGTTGAATTATTGGGCAACTGGTTGATGGATTGCAGAATAATCCCAATTGCTCCATTCTGTTTTCTAATGGCCTGGTAATAGAATTCCACGCTTTCCAGTACATTTTCAAATTTGAGTTGCTTTGCAAACTCGTCAAATAAGATGATACCTTTCTCGGCTTTGTTTCGCCATATTGTTCTTTGAATGGCCGACTTAATCAACTTCAACATTACGGAAAGGATTTCTTTATTGTCCTTAACTTCATCAAGTTCAAAGACAATTAAACGTTTATCTTCAATTTTGTAGGTCTGGTCTTCACTTACATTGAATAGAAAACTATACAAACCATCATCTACATATTCTGAAAGGATGTGTAGAAAATCATATATATTGAAATGCTGTTCTTGAATATGCAATTCTTTTAAAAGCGTGTCTTTTTTGGTATCTACATACTGGTACAAATTTTCAAGAGAATGTGTACTATCCACATTCTGTAGATAGTAGTACCGAAGCACTTTTTTGACAGCAACTTCTTCAGCTTTGGTAGTTTCCTTACCAGAAGCCAAAAGTTCTAAAAGGAAGATTGCCAAATCCTCTAACCGCTCTGGTGTCAAATCATTGATATCAGAGATATAAAATGGATTGATACCCAAATTTTTTCCCTGCTCATAACGAAGTATGATATGGTTATTGGGATAGAGTTTGGCGAATTTTGAATATGAACCACCTAAATCAATGATGACCAAGCGAACATTTTGCTCAAAATATTGGCGTAAGATATTGTTAGCCAAAAAGGATTTTCCCTCTCCCGTAGGTGCGAAAATGGCAAAGTTTCTCGCCTTGATGCGTTTCTTTTTTTCATCCCATACATCCTTTAATACCGGAATGTTATGTTGCCTGTCATTAAAGATGACACCTGTAGCATCCGTCTGATAATTTGTGTTGTTGATATACAGGCAAAGGGCGTGTTTTAAATCGGTTACAAATAAATCTTCATTTGAAAAGTTGGAAGTAAAACAGCAATACGAGTTTAAGAAATATTGTTTACGTTCTTCGCCTTTAGGGTAATAAGGCACTATGTCCAATTCTTTGAACTCGGTTTTTATTTTAGAAGCAATTCTTTCTAATTGTGCTTCATCTTTATCCCAGAATACAATGTTTAAATGTCCCCTGACAATTCTTGAACTATCATCTTCATTGATTTTGGCAACAATGTCTTCAATCTTCTTTAAGATGACTTTGTTCTGTGTTCCAAAATTGGAACTCTTTTTAAGTTCCTCAATTTTCTTATCCAACAGCTTTCGCCATTTGTGCTTATCATCCAAATAAATGATTTGGTTGACGATATGATTTTCATTGAGATTCAGTCCCAATCCGTCAATAAATCCTTGGTGGAATACAAAGTCGTCCGAAGTAAATTTATCATTAGTCTTGCTACTCTGAACCACAATGCCATAACAAAGTTCACTATTGATAGCCAGCACATCAAAATGATGGTCGCCAATTTCAATATTCGATTTTTTCAATTGAATGTCGGTATCGAAACCTTCGTTGAATCCGTTGAAGTAGGCATTGGTCAATGACAGAACTTTATCGATACCCAAAGGCATCAATGACACCTTTCGGCTGTTATTGACAAAGGAAACTGCATCGTTTACCGATGCAATAAATTCCTGAACATTATGGTCCATTTGCTTATGGATTCCCTTTTCGACCTTGCGGAAAGGATTGGTAAACTTTGGGGCGTTCAATGCCTTGTTAGATGGAAGGATAAAGAAAAGGTATGAAGAATGTTTAATGAATTCTCGACCTTTAAAATAATCGTGTGTAGCTTTTTGCAGAAAACTTTTATTTGGCAATTCTTCTGCTAAATATTCTGCTTTCTGATAAATGTCCTGTTTATGAATAACCGTGGCAATAGGCAACGATTTAAACGCTTGAAACCACGCTCCGTGAATGTCCTCAAAATCTTTTTCCGCTAGGGAATAGATTTCAGGATTTTCCACTTGGTAGCCTAAAACCAAATTGCCGTTATTAGCGAACACGATATGGTCTTGAATATCCAAAATGGGATGATATGCCGATAGGTTAATTTTCTTCATAATATAAGCGGCTTCCTTTTTTGTTACTGATAGTTTGCGGAAATACCTTTTTGATATGCATCAAAGCAGGATTCTTGGTAATGTGGGTCAAAGCGATATACAGTACTCCGTTCAATAGGAATACTGAAACGATAACAGCAAAACTGAAAGAAAAGATGATGAATAGTAATGAGCCGATAACAACGGTCATCATTAAAGCGAATAATGATATTGGCAGACCCATTATCACGGCTCGCTTGCGTATGTTTTTATAGACCTCGAACCGCTTCATTACACTACGATGCTAATGAGGTAAGTAAAGATGCCCACGACTGCTCCCGCAATCAATACAAAGACCAATACTCGGGTAATGCCTTTTTTTAAATCGGCATTCTCGCCAAAGAAATGTCCGGCATTGAATAGGAAGCCAATTAAAAAGATAACGCCCAAAATAATGGGAAAGATGGTTCGGATAGTATCGGAAACATCGTTAACAGAATCTTCGATACCACCAATTTGTGCAAAAGTCGTACTTGAAATAAGTAACGATAGGATGGTTACATAATGTGATTTTTTCATAATCAAAGTGATTTAGATTTTACGTCAATTTTGATATTTGAAAAATAGTGTATATTGCAATACAAACAACTGATAATCAGTAAATTGTGAATAAAATAAGTTTTGATATCAATTGTTTTTATTTGATGCGAATTGGTATCAAATTTTATGAAAATTGGAAAATGTTATGTTGATAACTCTAAAATTTTGGAAGTGGGTAAAGCCCAAAAACGTCAGTTTTGTGATTTTGATGCTACAATTCTGTCTGATTTTCGGTCAACAAAAAGTCATTATCATCGACCCTGGACACGGTGGAAAAGATACTGGTGCAATTGGTGCAAATACTATTCAAGAAAAGGATGTAGCGTTAAGTATTGCCAAAGAGATTATAAGGCTAAATAAAACCCTCTTAAATAACGAGTTTGATATGTATTCGACCAGATATAAGGACACGTTGATTTCTTTATCTGATAGAAGCCGATTGGCTGAAAGCTTAAAGGCTGATGTATTTGTATCGTTACATTGTAATGCCTCTAATAATTCTGCAAAAGGAATGGACGTTTACGTGCATAATACCAACGATGAAGAAGTACTTATAAAAAAATCTATCGGGATGGGATTGTCCATCTTGGAAGAAAGCACCCAGAAATTGGGTTTTAAAAAACGAGCTGTCCGATTTTCAAATTTTCAAGTGTTACGTGAAAATATCGAAATTCGTCCTGCCATACTCATTGAAATGGGCTTTATTTCGAGCACCGATGAAGCGGATTATTTTTTAAGGATTAAAAATATAAGAGCAATGGCCTTGGCTATTTTAATGGGATTGTATAACTATTTAAATATTTAATTATGAATGAAATATTTATGGAAATTGTAAAGAGCGTTAGAAAGATTATTATAACTATCTTCAAAGAGATAATTAAAACTAAAAATCCTCAATCCTAAATTTTAGTTTTTTGTCAAAATATAACTTGTCAAAATAATTTTGTAGTGTTGGGTCAGTGAAAACAACATATTCACTTTCACATATTTCTTTAAATTTTTTTGGGTTTTTCAAGAACATAGCACATACATCCAATTCATCATTGGTTATTAATCTTCCGTGTAGTAATTCTCTATGCTCCAAAAAGTCAAAAATCTTTCTGGACGGATTACTGAAACTATTGTAAAGCGCTTTCAAAAAAGTTTCTAAATCATCGACATATATTGACCAAGGGTAAGGGTCTTCACTATTTTTCCTTTTAAGCAATAATCCTAAATTGGTTTGTATGGAAGCAAATCTTTCCGAAGTAACTACAATGGAAAAAATCTCGTGAATTTCATTCGTGATAATTATCTCCGATTTATTTTTCAAGCTGACAAAAACCTTTTCATTGTTTAACAATTCCTGTTCAACCTGATAGCATTGGTCATAACCTTTTTGAATACAGTCGTTAAAGTCAGATTTAATTCTTTGGTATGCTTGTTCTGTAACCCTTCGTGGTTCTCTATATCTTGAAGCTTTGCATTCAATTATATAGGCGATATTATCCACAAGGATTAATATATCTTTTTCTTCTGGCTCGTTGTTTATATAATAGTTGGTGAAAATTTTAATCCTTTTTGATTTTTTGAAGAATTTTTTGAATATTTCTAAAGTATGGCTTTCCAAAACAACTTTTCCTCTACGATAATTTATTTGTTCTTTTTCTTTTTTGGTTTGAGTAAGCGTGGTATAAAGTAAATCATATAAAGCTGAAGGTAATTGTTTTTGATATATGTTTAAATACTGATTATCACTAATTCTTATAATCGGTTTATTTTCTAAAGGATTTTGTTGGGAATAAAATAAATTACTATGATTATCTTTAATATCAATTGAAAATAAGCCACAGAAAACATCAATATGTTTTTCTTCAAAAGAGAAGTGAAAATCTTGTTTGGCAAAAAGTAAACATTGGTGGGGTTTCTCAAAAAAATTCAAAAAACTTTCTTGGGTCTCATCCGAAAGTTCTATCAGCTTATCTGTAAACTCATTCTCTGCTAATAATCCATTTGCAGATTGCCGAGCCAGTTTGTCAAAGCCTTTGTCTAAAATAAATGACTTTGAATTTATTGACTTTGCACGATAAATTAATTCAGAATGATTGCATAAATCAATTAAGGTTTTTAAATCGATTTCTAATCTTTCCTGTATTTTATCTTGATAAGGTTTAAACATCCTGATAACCTTATTTACCTCTTGTTCTCTATAATTTAATATTCCGTTTTGAAAGTAATTTTTGAATGCTAATTCGTGAACAAGTAATTTTTGTCTTTTATCAGAAATCTCATCAAATTCATTTTCATCATAATTTTCTGATAAATAGAAACTAACTATCTCTAAAAGAATATCTGCGACTTGCTGAAGTACTAAATCATTTTTCTCTGAATAATGAAGTTCTTCCTTGCCTTCCAATGGTGTAGAGAGTCTTAACATTATCAGATATAAAGAATCCTTTAATTTTGACTTGAATTTTTCTGAAAATCCAATATTGCTTCTTTCTGGATGGTGTCTAATAAAATCAGCAAAAAAACATACAAAGCTCTCTTTTGTATAACGAGAGATTATTTTTTGAATTTCTAATGATTTTTGTTCTAAATCTATTTTCTTCATTTTATCATAAAACACTTTTCTTTAATTTCAAATCATTAAAAATAGATTACAATATTTTTTATAGTTCATCAAATTCAAAATTAAGATTTTGTAATTCTGGGGTAATCTCTAACGGGTTTCCTTTTTTGGTTTGTCTGCCAGTTTCTGATATCAAGTGTAAATTCGTTTTGGCTCTTGAACAGATAACATAAAGTAGTTTTTTTGAAGCGGCAACAGGGTCTCCGGTAAAAATGTCATTCCAGTGTGGGATATACCCATTTAGCAAACCATAAGCAATAACGGTTTCAAATTCTTCTCCTTTGACACCAACACAAGTATTAATGACAACACCTGACATTTCTCTGTAAAAACTCATAAAGGACGCTATGTCACTTGGAACTTGAAACGTTGGGTCTTCAAGACGGCTCTTTATTACATCGAAAAAAGTCTTCCTATTTATAAGAAGTTGTGCGTAAATTGTTTGGTCAATACCAACGGCATCTAAAAACTGGTCAAAACAATCATTTAGATAATCGATGCCTTCGGTTTCATTGGATGTTATAGAGTTAATCAATTTCAATACATTTCGCTCTGATTGATATTTTTCGCTGAATTCAGTATTGGTGTGTTCTTTAAAATTTTCAATTACTTCAGAACACCATTTGTATCGTAATGAATATATTTTTGGTTGTGGCTGTGTTAAGAACAATCTCGATAACTTATACCAAATATTATTTCGGTTTTTTGACATTGGCGCTAAACCTGACGCATCAAAATTTACGTCTGGCAGTTTCGCCCTTAACTGTTTTGTGATAGTAGTTATTAACCACCATTGCGGAACCAATACGCATATTTCATCTTCTGGAATTCCATTATCTAAACTATGTTCTATAAGTCGTCCAATTTCATCTACTAAATATCCTTTGTCAATGGTGTTATTGTACGTTATTATACTATCAACGTCTTTATTAGTACCTATAGCTTCGATTTTAATTGGGTTTGTCTGGAATATAGAGTAAAAGTCAATAATTCTTTGTGTTGACCTATAATTTCCAGAAAGCGTAAGTTGCTCAATAGGTAAAGTTTTTAACTCTTCTTGTATTTCTTCCAAACTTTTGGCAATGCCACCCAAAGAGGCGTAAATTGCTTGGTCTGTATCTCCTACTAAAAATAGATTTGAGCTACCTTCCCCAGTTGTTACAATGGACGAAATAATTGCGTAAAGCAAATCTTGTGTATCTTGATATTCATCAACACATATAAGGCTAAAAATGTTAGATAGCGTTTTTTTTAT
>Ga0207906_1000401_pt1 | contig 17747 bp, 17 predicted proteins | sample LinPmetageLP37_FD_184050 | JGI IMG/M metagenome (GOLD analysis project Ga0207906, IMG submission 184050) | Marine viral communities from the Pacific Ocean - LP-37 (SPAdes) | ecosystem: Environmental > Aquatic > Marine > Oceanic | place: Pacific Ocean | collected 2010-06-16 | reverse complement strand
CATTTCGTTTTGCTCCACCTGTTACACCCGTGGGTAGGGTATCCAATGCGGAAATGTCGGTGTAATCAACCAGACAACAGGAAGCCGTTGCAGGAAGCTCCCAATGAAGTGGATCGAACAAACTCTCGGACCACTCTTCCTGGATGGGGATACAAGGCGTGTTCATTTGTTCGAGCTTCTGCTTGACGTGAACGACGGATTGAAAAAGGCAGGTAATAACACACAATTTACAGGTCATTGGTGCTGGATCATCGGCTGCGCAAACTCCGACGACCGCGCTAGCGGCCTTACATACATGTGTGAAGATTATTATCACAGAATAAGGGGCGGTGTTATCCCGCTCTCTTCCAGAGCCCAACGGGCGCGCCATATATCTGAACTCCGCTCAAGCACCAGATAGTTGCGTTCCGCAATATAGCGCGACTTCTGACCGGGGATACATGGGATTCGGATCGGACACGCCTTGAGCGGCGATTCACCAAATTGTGCAAGGGCCCCCAGAATTCGTGCCCACACCCTTGGCGGGGCGCGATGCGCAATGCCCGAGGCAACCAGCTGGTGTAACCAGCGACCGGCGCCGAGCTTCATCGTGGCACGCGTCGCCAGGTGGATTTCCCCCGAAAGCACCGTGACATCATGGCCGTTGGCAAGCGCCATGTCCCGGATCACCCGAAGCATATCGCACCATTCGTCACGGTGAGCGCGGCTTTGCCACTGATCGCGCAGATCGTCCTCGTATTTCTGCATTTTGGGGATGGCGACCATCAGAGCCTCAAACACCGACAGGCGTGGACCCAGCAACGGCACGCTGGACATCAGGAACGTGTGACCCTGCACCGGGGTCGAGGCCTCAGCTCGAATCATCTTCCAGCCGCCGTCCCCCATTACCTCGTGGCGCGTACGCTCCGACCTCATATCAGGTGCAAGGAGGCGCAGACCGGCTGTGCGAACACTCCAGCCCAGATGCAGCCCGGCAGGATCGTGGAACCGTTCAGGCAGATCACCATCTACTGCGGCATGCTGAAAGGTCAAAAAACTCTCGCGGGCAACATCAAACAGGATTTGGCCGACCGGTGTGTCGGTCTTCGACCCCGGTAGCGATCCCCAGCCATCGCAAATATCGTGGTCGTCCCACTGCATGAGAGACGGCACGCGCGCGGCGATCCAGACAAATTCCGGCGCACGATAAAGCGCCACGTAGCGCTCCAGGAAGCGTTCGCGCAAATAATGGCGCAAATCGGCAAGATCGGCGCGCGAAGGATCCTTGGGGATATGTTCGGGCCAGTCCTCGCTCAGGGGGTGACCCTCGGTGACTTGGTCAGCATAGACCTGATCGCCACCGTGCAGCAGCAGGGAAAACGGCGCGTTCCGGTGATCTTCTGTCAGGCGTGCCCACATCGCATTGCGCTCGGACCCTTCGCGCTCCAGATCGCCGATTTGCTCGCCGTTGCAGGACACATAGGCGATCCGTATATCGCCTCGAAAATCACTTGCCAAGGAGTAACTTTGGCCGTTCCAGGCATAACAGGACGAGCGGTTTGCGGGCAGGTCGAAGCGTGCTCGCCAAACGGTCATATGATCGTATTCCGCGAGGATTTCCGCTGTATGTACGCCGTGGACCGTTTCGATTGGCTCCGGGCACTCGCCATTGTCCGCAATGAAAAGGACAGAGAGCCGTAACACATATTTCTCGACATGGTCGAGAAAGAGAAGCGGTCCGGTCATGACCGGAGGTTCGGATGTCATGCGCAAGGTGGTTCCGATCAGTCTTCGGGCACTACTGTCGCCGTTGTCCTCGTCGCAGGACAGCGGGTATTGCAATCAGCGCGATCAGCCCTGCAACCCAAACCAGCAGAACGACCGTCTTGACAAGAAAATGAATCGATCCACCCGCCCAGCCGAGCAGCCCCTCAATATTGGCCGCATCACGTAAAGCCGTGGCTTCCTCCCCAAGGCCAAACCACTTCGCAAGCCCCGCTCCGGTATCGGCCAGTGGCCCGGCTGCACCGGAGATCCAGGAGAGGACCGGATCGACCAGCCACCAAGCGCCGAGCGAAAGCGCAGACCATATGACCAGCCCGGCCACGATGACCGAGGTCGGAATATTCAGCACCGGCAGGGCTCTGCGTTCGCGATAGCCGGAATGGTCATCGCCCTCATAATACCCACCCATGTCGCGATACCGTCTGTGTTTGGGTCGCCGGAAAAGATGATGTCCCATGATTTGCTTCCTCTAAGGGTGACGTTCACCTCCGCCAACACAACGTATCGCATCCTGGCCTACCAGATGACTGCGGGGGATGCAAAGCGCAAGGTGAAAGTCCAGACGTAAGGAGACTGCGCCGCAGTGACTCCAAGCAGGCCCATGTCCACCCGTATTTGCTGCCTGCAAAGGCTATCTAATCAAAAATTTCCGACAACCAGGACTTGCGGCGATACCCATGTTTGCCATGGCCTCCATGCTTGCCGTAACCGCCGTGCTTGTCATAGCCTCGGGGTTCTGGCTCGCGACGTGGTGGCTGCGCCAGTTCTACGGCACTACGCTCGATGATCTTGTCCAGCTCCCCCCGGTCCAGCCACACGCCCCGGCATTTGGGGCAATAATCAATTTCCACACCTTGTCGATCGGCCATCGTCAGATCAACACTCTCGCATACTGGACATTTCATGAGCTTCTCCTTTAGGTCAATCATCAGGGAAATCATAGTAGCACCATACTCACACCCCTTCACACTTGGGGCAACTAATCAAAATATTCTCCAGCATGTTATCGGCACCAACCATGATTAATTGGTGTGCCCAGAAGCCCCCTGCCCCCATTGAGCAGGTGATCTATTATCTGTTGTGAATCAAGGGGCAGTCTAGGTATCCTGTATTTTCGGTCAATACCGATAATTCGACGCGGATTATTCCCACACGGATGAGGTCGCGCCCCATGCAGCCACGCTGTTGCCGGAAACCACGATCCAGCTCTTTGACTTCATGTAAAATTGTGCACCTGCCATTAATTTAAGTCTGGTGTTGCACCACAAATAGAATTCCGAGGGCGAGAGACCAAGCATAGAGTAAGCTGAATACAGCAGATACACCTTTATACATAGACACCAAACGAGGTCGATCCAATGAGTCATGACCATGTGCATATGCGCCCAGAGACCAAGGATAAACGCGTTGCTATCGCCATCTGGGCGAACGGGATCCTGACCCTGGCTCAGATTGGGGGAGGTATCTTTGCCGGTAGTCTCGCCCTTATCGCGGACGCCTTGCATAATTTTTCAGACATGGCATCACTCGTCATCGCGTTCGCGGCGCAAAAAATTGCGCGCCGCCCGGCTGACGCAAAGATGACCTTTGGCTATGGACGCATTGAAGTGGTTGCAGCCCTCATCAACTACACTACCTTGATCATTATCGGGTTCTACCTGATTTACGAAGGTGGCATGCGGATAATCGATCCTCCAGAGGTAAAGGGCTGGTGGGTCGTCTGGCTTGGTGGCATCGCCCTGGTCGTGGATGCATTAACGGCGTTACTCACGTATTCGATGCAGAAAGGCAGCGTCAATATCCGTGCACTGTTTCTTCACAATCTGTCGGATGCACTGGCGTCGGTCGCCGTGGTTATTGGCGGGGCGCTTATTTTACTCTACGACATGCGCTGGGTTGATCCTGCCATCACCATCGGCATCGCGGGCTACATTCTCTACCTGGGTCTGACAGAAATCGGCGGTACCATCAGAACACTCATGTTGGGTAGCCCGGTGGACATCGATACCGATGCCGTCATTGTTGCCCTGTCCAACATCGAAGGCGTTATCGATCTTCACCATGTGCATTTTTGGCAGATGGGCGAACACGATGCCTCGCTGGAAGCTCATGTGATTATCGAGGAAAGTGCATGGGATCAGCTTGAGAATATCAAGTACAGGATAAAACAGGCTCTGGCGCAGGAATTCAACATACGTCATTCGACACTGGAATTCGAACACCCGGACCACATGCACAAGAATGCCCACACCTATGGGCATGGTTGACAGAAAAATCTCTATAAGCACCGGTAAGAACGGAGACTATTTCAACAGGCCGCCAAGGCGCATAATCAGGTTCGGAGCACACTGCCGAACAGTGACGACAACAGGTGCTTTCGCCCGTCAACGGGAAGTGTTGCTCTGACCGGCCTTGGGCTTTCTCCTGTACACCAACCCTTCCAGTCCCTGGTTGAGTTATTCGGAATGGTCGCGTACTCGCGCTGTCCGCCGCCTCTGATCAGGAGTGCCAACTGACCGCAGCCCGGTTCCATCTGTCGAAATACGATGCATGACCTTGGTTAGCTTCTTCCTGGTGGTTGCAATGTACTTGCCCTCCGACTAAACTCGCGATCGAACTTTGGGATGATCTGTATGGTTAAACGCTGTTTCATAGTGGTATTCACGCTCATGATTGCTTTGCAGTCAGTGCTGGCTATTGCCGATATGAAGCAGTTTTTCCAGCCGGGGGCGTGGCATCAAAATACTGGGCACCTCGCCGACTTTCCGGATATTGAAGACGACAACTCAACAAGCAGCCAATCTCCTGAGGCACCGGACATTCCCATCGAACAGTGTGAGCTGTGCCATGGACACTGCCATGTGTTGTCGATGAGTTACCTGCCAGGCACTTTGAGCTTTCTGCCTGGCAAAAGCCTGACGAACTATCAGGCCAATATTTCCTCTGTCGCTCCCTCCTCTCCTTTTCGCCCTCCTATCGTCTGATCCTGCGAACCCCTTCTCCCCTTCGGGGATAGCTGTCATTTAGATTTTCGTAGGAGCAGTCTCATGCTTTTTGTAACGCCCATAAAAAGTGAGCGGTGCGCTGTGCTGCGCCACTTTTTTATCCATGTGTTTTGCCTTCTTGCACTGGCATTGAGTGCATCCCTTGCCTACGCCGGGAATAAGCCGCTAACCCTGTCCGAGGCTCTCTCGCGGGCCATGGCGCAGAACCCCACCCTGCAGGTTTTCGATTTTCGCCTTCAGGGCCTTGAAGGCCGTCGTTTCTCGGCGGATCAAAATCCCGCCCTGGAAGCCGGCCTAGAGGTGGAAAACGTCCTCGGCAACGGCAACCGCCAGGGGAGCGACGCGGCAGAGTACACACTGTCCTTGTCATCGGTTCTCGAACTTGGCGGCAAGCGTCAGGCCCGCGTCAGCGTCGTCGACTCACGATACGGTCTGGTCGAGGCCGAGCGCCGGGCCGAAACCCTGGATGTGCTGGGACAGGTGGCCCAGCGCTTTGTCGCCACCCTGGCGCTGCAAGAAAAACTCGAACTGGCCGCTGAAGCTGTGGCGCTGGCCGAGGCCACCCACGAGATCGTCACCCGTCGCGTCGACAGGGGCGCGTCGCCCCAGGCCGAAGTCATGCGGGCCAAGGCTGCGCTCACCCGGAGTCGTATCGAGCAGTCCCGCGCGCTAAGCGAATACGAGAGCCGGAAGATAGCCCTGGCTTCGCTCTGGGGTGATACCCGCTTGGACTTCCAGAGTCTGGAGGGCGACCTGTTCCAGTTCGGTTCCTCCGACAGTTTCGAGATCCTGTACCAGCGCGTCAGTGAGAGCCCTGCCATTCAAATCTATGCCAGCGAGCGGCGCGTTCGTGAGGCTGAAGTCCAATTGTCGCGGAGTCAGTCCGAGAGCGACATCCGTTGGCAGGTCGGCATCCGGCGTTTCGAGGAGACGGATGATACCGCCTTGACCGCTGGGCTATCGGTACCGCTCTTTTCCGGACGGCGCAATCGCGGCGAAGTGCAAGCCGCCCTGGCGGCGCGGGATGAAGTCCAGTACCGCAGGGAGGACACCCTGCTTCGCCTCCACTCGCGCCTGTTCGAGGCTTACCGACAGCGGCAGCAAAACATCGAGGCTGTAGAGCAAATCCGCGGCCAAATGCTTCCCGATCTGAGCGATGCACTCAGCCAGACCCGCGAGGCCTACCAGAAAGGTCGCTACAGCTATGTGGAGTGGACCGCCGCGCAGCGGGAATTGCTCTCCGCCCGGCAAGCGCTGGTCGATGCCGCCACTATGGCGCTGCTCAACCAGGCGCTGATCGAACAACTGACGGCTCAGCCTCTGGCCGGCCGCTGAACTACAGGATTACTACCATGAAAGTCGTTAATTATTTACTCATATTCGCCAGTGTATATGTGCTGACGATCGGACCAACTCATGCCGCGGAAGATGATCACAGCGATGATTCGCATGCGCATGATCACGTCAACGAAGCGCGCGAGGATCACGAGGAGTCGGAGAGCACTCACGCGGAAATCTCTGCCGGGATGGCGGAGCAAGCCGGTATCCGAAGCAAGGCCTCAGGCGCCGGCATCCTGGAGCGCACCATCAGCAGTTATGGCCGCCTTGTTCCCAATCCCGACGGAATTGCCCTGATCAGGGCGCGCTTCCCAGGTCAGGTTACGAAAATCAATGCCAGTCTCGGTGACTCGGTCAAGGCTGGCGACCCACTGGCCAGCATCGAATCCAATGACAGTCTCCAACCCTACACCTTGCGTGCGCCTTTTGCCGGTACCGTTATCCAGCGCAATATCAACGTCGGCGAGCTGGCCGGGGAACAAGCACTGTTCACCATCGCCAAGCTCGACCCGCTATGGGTGGAATTGAAAATCTTTCCAGGGCAGCGCCGCGAAATCGCGCCCGGACAGCTGGTTCGAATTGACACCGGAGATGCCCAACCTGAGTCCAGGATCAGTCATATCGTGCCCCAGAACGACAACTCGCCCTACGTCATTGCCCGGGCAGAAATTGCCAACACAGAGGAACTGCTTTCACCGGGTCGGCTGGTTTCGGCACGCATCCTGGTGGAGCGTATCGAAGCGCCGCTGGTGGTAGAAAATCGGGCCCTGCAGTCACTTGATGAATCCCGAGTCGTGTTTGTGCAGGAGGGCAATAGCTTTGAGCCCCGGCCTGTCGAGTTGGGCCGCACGGATGGCCAGTTCACCGAAATACTTTCCGGCCTGAAACCCGGCGAACGCTACGTGGTGGAGAACAGCTATCTCATCAAGGCTGATATCGAAAAATCCAGCGTGTCAGACGACGATTAACAGGAGGCCACTATGATCGACGCTATCGTGCGCCTCTCTGTAGAGCGGCGCTATCTCATGCTTTCGCTGATTCTGGTGCTGATCGGTATCGGTGTCTGGAGTTTCCAGCGCCTGCCCATCGACGCGGTACCGGATATCACCAATGTCCAGGTGCAGATCAACACCGAGGCACCCGGTTATTCACCCCTGGAGACAGAGCAGCGCATCACCTTCCCGGTGGAGACGGCACTGTACGGCCTGCCCAGTCTGTCCTACACCCGATCCCTGTCCCGTTACGGCCTGTCCCAGGTGACCGTGGTGTTCGAAGAAGGCACGGACATCTATTTCGCCCGCAACTTAATCAACGAGCGCCTTGGCGCCATCAAAAGCGTCCTTCCGCCTGGGCTGGAGCCGGAGATGGGCCCCATCGCCACCGGATTGGGCGAGATTTTCATGTACACCGTGGATGCGGCGCCCGGCGCCACCCGGGAAAATGGTGAGCCCTGGGATGCCACTGCCCTGCGGGAAGTGCAGGACTGGATCATCAAACCTCAACTGGCCCAGGTGCCCGGGGTGATCGAAATCAATTCCATCGGCGGCTACGACAAGCAGTATCACGTCACGCCCTCCCCGAAAAAATTATTGGAGCTCGACGTCAGCCTCGAGGACTTGGTGGCGACGCTGAGGGCCAACAACGCCAACCGTGGCGCTGGCTATATCGAACGCAATGGCCAGCAGCTGCTGGTGCGCTCCCCCGGCCAGTTGAAGACCATAGGCGACATCGAACAGGTGGTGATCGCCAACCGCGATGGCGTGCCCGTCCGGGTGAAGGATGTCGCGGAAGTGGCCATTGGCAAGGAGCTGCGCACCGGGGCTGCCACCCGCGACGGCGTGGAAACGGTAATCGGCACCGCAATGATGTTGATGGGAGAAAATTCCCGTAGTGTCGCCCGGGCCGTTAGCGAGCGGCTGGAGGATATCCGCCCATCCCTGCCCGAGGGCATTCGCGTGGAAGCCGTCTATGACCGCACCACTCTGGTGGACAAGGCCATCGCCACGGTGGAGAAGAATCTGCTTGAGGGTGCTCTGCTGGTGATCGTGGTGCTGTTCCTGCTGCTGGGCAACCTGCGGGCCGCCCTTATTACCGCGGCGGTGATCCCTCTGTCGATGCTCGCCACCATCACTGGCATGGTGAGGACCGGCGTTTCCGCCAACCTGATGAGCCTGGGGGCACTCGACTTCGGGCTGATTGTCGATGGCGCGGTGATTATCGTGGAGAACTGCATCCGGCGCCTGGCCGGGTCTCAGCAGGTTACGGGTACGCGCCTGCCACTGAAGGAACGCCTGCAGGTCGTCTATGAAGCCACGACCGAGGTGATACGTCCGAGCCTGTTTGGGGTGGCGATCATTACCGTAGTTTACATCCCCATCTTCTCCCTCACAGGGGTAGAGGGCAAGATGTTCCATCCCATGGCCGCCACGGTGGTCATGGCCCTGGTGTCAGCCATGGTGTTTTCGCTTACCATCGTCCCCGCCGCCGTTGCGGTGTTCCTCACAGGCAGGATCCGCGAAAAGGAAAGTGCCGCCATCAGTGCGGCCAAAGGGATTTATCGCCCGGCGCTGGAGCTGGCCCTGAAATTCTGCTGGCCGGTACTGGGGGGCGCCGGCGCCTTGCTGGCGGTCTGTATCTGGCTAGCAACCACCCTGGGGTCGGAATTCATACCCCAGCTCAGCGAGGGTGATATGACTGTGCAAGCTCTGCGCATTCCCGGGACCGGTCTGGAGCAATCCATTGCGATGCAGAAACCTTTGGAACGGCGCATCAAGGCCTTACCCGAAGTAGACATGGTATTCTCGCGAATCGGGACACCGGAGGTGGCCACCGACCCCATGCCACCAAATATCGCGGACAGTTTCGTGATTCTTAAGCCCCAGGAACAGTGGCCCGATCCGGATAAATCTCGAGATGAACTGATTGCGGAGCTCCAGGCGGCGGTCAAGGATTTGCCCGGCAACAACTATGAGTTCACCCAACCCATCGAGATGCGCTTCAACGAACTGATCTCCGGAGTGCGGGCGGACCTGGGCATCAAAGTATTCGGAGACGACCTGGAGCAGCTGCTCAATGCCGCCAATGCGGTGCTCGAAGTCGTGGAATCAGTGGAAGGGGCCACCGATACCCGAGTGGAGCAGATCACCGGGTTGCCCATGCTGTCGGTGCACCCCAAACGCATGGCGCTATCCCGCTACGGCCTAACCGTGGATGATCTTCAAGATCTGGTGGCAGCGGGGGTGGGTGGCGAAAATGCCGGCCTGATCTACGAAGGGGATCGCCGTTTCCAGCTGGTAGTGCGCCTGCCCGAGGCCATCCGACGGGACGTGGACAGCCTGGCGGATCTGCCGGTGCCCCTGCCGGGAGGCGACTATGTGCCCCTGTCAGAAGTCGCGGCGCTGGAGCTGGCCCCGGCCCCCAACCAGATCAGCCGGGAGAACGGCAAGCGGCGGGTGGTGGTCACCGCCAATGTCCGGGATCGCGACCTGGGCGGTTTTGTGCAGGAAATCAAAAACAGAGTGCGACAGGAAGTGGATCTGCCCGCCGGCTACTGGCTGGATTACGGCGGCACCTTCGAGCAACTGGAATCCGCCAGCCAACGCCTTGCCATTGTTGTGCCCGTGACCCTGGCGATCATCATTGCTCTGCTGGTAATGGCATTCGGATCGCTGAAAGATGCGCTGATCATCTTCAGCGGCGTCCCCCTGGCTCTGACCGGTGGCGTACTGCTGCTGTGGCTGCGGGACATGCCGCTGTCGATCTCCGCCGGTGTGGGCTTTATCGCCCTGTCGGGGGTGGCAGTACTCAACGGTCTGGTGATGGTGGCGTTTATTCGGGATCTTTGGCACAACCAGGGTGATCTGGTTTCCGCCGTGGTGGAAGGCGCCCTGATACGCCTGCGTCCGGTCCTGATGACGGCACTGGTCGCAAGTCTTGGCTTCGTGCCCATGGCCCTCAATACGGGTACCGGCGCTGAGGTTCAAAGGCCGCTGGCCACGGTGGTGATTGGCGGGATTATCTCATCGACGCTACTGACGCTGTTTGTACTGCCAATTCTGTACACATTGTTGCACCGCCAGGATGAAAAGGTGTAATTGCATCCCGGTAGCCCGCTCTTGGCCGCCATTTGGCCGGGAGTGGGTCGTTTTCGAGAAACAATTTCGGTTTTGATTGTCGGCCAGGAAGCGCAGCCTTACCGACTGACAAGCACGGTCAAACCGAGCAAATTTTTAAGGCTTTTTTCCGCTAAGGTTTCAGGAAGATCCATCCAACTCGGCATTGGGATTTTCTTTTCGCAGCAAGCCTACGAAAATAAGAAGCAATGCACCGAGGACAATTGCAATATCGGCAAGATTGAAGGCTGGCCAATGCCAGTCTCGCCAATAGAAATCGAAGGCATCTACAACATAGCCGCGAAAGATCCGGTCAATCAGGTTGCCCATGGCGCCACCGAGGATAAGACTGTAAGCAACGGCGTCTCCCTTATGACGTTTTTCACGGATCAGCTTGATCAGCACGATCGAAACCACCATCGCGATTCCGATTAAAAAGTAGCGCTGCCAGCCTCCGGCATTCGCGAACAGACTGAATGCCGCACCGGTGTTCCATACGTGCACCCAGTTAAAGAACGGGGTCACCGCGATCGACTCGCCATAAGCCATTGTTTGTTGAACCAGCCATTTTACAGTTTGGTCCGATGCTGCTATCAGGCCGGATATGGAAAACAGGACGTACGGCGAGAGGTTGTTGCCAATAATGGGCATGCTTTAACCCTTGAGCGCCAGAATGCGCCTGGCACCGTTAAGCACGACGAGCCCCGCGATGGTACCGATAATCAGATCCGGATAATTGGAGCCGGTCCACGCGACCAGAGCGCCGGCGGTGATGACCCCCAGGTTGATCACCACGTCGTTGGCCGAGAATATCCAGCTGGCCTTCATGTGCGCTCCGCCCTCCCGATGTTTGGCTATCAGCAGCAGACAACTGGTATTGGCAATCAACGCGACGAATGCGATAGCCATCATCACCAGCGATTCAGGCTCACTACCGAATACAAAGCGTCTCACCACCTCTATGAGTACGCCAACAGCCAATATCAGTTGCAGCACACCCGCAAGATGCGCGGCACGTAGCTGCATTTTCACGCTGTGGCCAACCGCATAAAGGGCGAGCCCGTACACGGCCGCATCGGCAAAATTATCCAGGGACTCTCCAATCAGGCCGGTAGACTGGGCGATCAGGCCGGCTGTCATTTCCACCACGAACAGGACTGCATTGATGCCGAGCAACCAGCGCAGGGCCCCGGATTCTTGCTTAGCAGAGGCTGCCGAGAACTCGGCGGCCTTGATGGTCTCGGGATCGGCAGAGACGCATTCCTGAAGCGAAGCACCTAGCTCCAAGGTCTTCAGTTTCGCGGTGACGGGTTCGACGGCGCCGTCATGCACGACCTTCAACCGGCGGTTCGACAAGTCGAAGGACAGCGCCCGAATACCCTCAACGCTGTTCAGGGCCAGGCGAATCATGCGCTCTTCTGATGGACAGTCCATCTTCGGCACGGAATAAACGCTGACCCATTCCCCCGACGCATCGGAGGAGGCCTGCATATCGGTATCCGCCGCAGGCTTTACATCGTCGCCACAGGGGCCTCCGCAGTTTTTGCTCATGATATGACTCCACTTGAATGTGATCGGGCTTTCATTTAAAACTATATATCTGCTATAAGGTCAATAGAGTAGAGAATCCGTTGCGGAGGAACCCGATGCGTATTGGTCAATTGGCACAGTCGGTAGGGGTCGATACACAGACGATCCGTTTCTATGAACGGCAGGGCTTGTTGCCGCCCCCTGATCGGCAGGAGAACGGTTACCGTATTTATAACGAGAAGCATGGTGAGCGGCTGGCTTTTATTCGTCGCTGCCGGATCCTGGACCTGTCGCTCGCAGAGATTCACGAACTGCAGCGCTATCAGGACGACCCTCATCAGTCCTGTGCCGTCGTCAATGCCTTGCTCGATGATCACATCTCTCATGTGCGCTCGCAGATAGCCGCTCTACAGGCGCTTGAAAAACAGCTCGTTTCACTGAGAGCGAGCTGCAACGATGACCGTGAAGTTGCGGCTTGCGGGGTTCTTGCCGGCATCAGCGAAGGAAGCATGCACCCGCAGCAGGCTGAATCATCGGCTTGATAATGCTGGGGGCTACGCTATGCGCAAAGCCGGCCGCCTCTCACTGGCTGGGGCGGAACGGCTCGGCCAGCTGGGCCCAATAGTTTACAGGGTAAGGCTGTTCGCCCGCGATGCCGATCTGCCGACTCTCCCGGGGCGCCGCGTCGGGCTCATACCGGAAGGTTCCCATCAAACGGTCGTACAGGACTGTGAACAGCCCGAAGTTGACGTCGCCGTCCGCCGAGTTGGCATGGTGGAAGCGATGCACCTCGGCATTGGCGAAGACGTACTTGAACCCGCCCGTGCGGTAATCGGCGTTGCTGTGCTGGCACAACAGCGCAATGACCACCAGGAACGGCAGAGTGATGGCTACCTCGAAGGGGATGCCCAGTAACAGGAGCGGCAGCACGCCCGAGCCAGTCTCAATCGCCTGGTGGACGGGGTGCTTCATCAAACCATTGAAGCCATACAGACGCCTGGGACTGTGGTGCACCGCGTGAAAGCGCCACAAGGGAGCGAAGCGATGACTTGCGTGATGTGCCATTGCGATACCGAGGTCGAGGATCAGCGCGGCGAACACGACCTGCAAGGCGAATGGCCAGGTGTGCGGCCAGAAGTCCCCACCGAGCGCCGTCCAGGTGAGCCACGGCAGTAACCACAGTGCCGCCCGATTGAGGCTCGTGTTGATCAGGGCGTGAAGCCAGTCGCGCGCCACATCGTCGTGGGTGCGGTTCCAGTCGGGCTGGTAGGGAATCACCCGCTCGGCGAGGAAGGAAAAAGCAACGGCGCCGGCAAGCACGGCGAACATCGGCCAGACTCCGACGTTCGCTGACGCCAGCCAGACGACTACGCCGCCGAAGCCAAAAAACAGCACGGGCCACGTCCCGTAGCGAAACAGTACTTTTGTGAAACTCATGGCAGCGCATTCTCCTTTCCGTAATGACAGCCTTTGTGAAGACACGGATAGAATGCGCTTGGCGGGCTCCCGAAGCTTGAATAAACTGGCAGCCATGTACTCACCGACCTTTCATCTGTTCCTCTGGCCCCATCGGCTGCTTTTCCTGGGCCCGGCCTTCGATGCCCAACCCCATCGCCATCACGCGGCGCAACTCGCCCTGGGCCTGCACGACCGCTTGCGGGTCCGTGGCGGGCAGGACCAGCCGTGGCAGGAGGCGGCGGCTTTTTATGTGCCGCCGGATGTACCGCACGAGTTCGACGCCGGCGATACGCCCTGCGCGCTGCTGTACCTGGACCCAGAAGGCCGGGAGTGCGAGGACGCATGCCACCGATTCGGCGGTGGCCGAATCCGGCTGCTCGACAATCACGAGCTACCCCTTGCGACGCTGCAACGCCTTGCCAGCGGCGATGGCAATTCTCCCGATGCCGAACAGGCCTGCCGCGAGCTGCTGGGTCAGGGGGTATCCACGCTGCGGCGCAACCTGGACCCGCGCCTGCAGCGCGCGCTGACGTGGCTGGACGAACATCTCGACGACGAGCTGGGAAATCGCGCGGTGGCTCACGCTGCCGGTGTATCCGAAAGCTGGCTGTCACACCATTTCGGAGATCGGGTCGGCGTGCCCATTCGCCGCTATGTGCTCTGGCGCCGATTGCGCCTGGCCATTGAGGCGGCCTTGGGTGGCGCCTCGCTGACAGACGCCGCGCATGCCGCCGGTTTCTCGGATTCGGCCCACCTGACCCGAACATTCCGCGATACCTTTGGAGTCGCCCCCTCGTTCTTGTTCGGAGACCGTCAGGCAATCCGAGCCCACTTTATAAGCTAACCCAAAACTTCTGCCGACTGGTGAAATTTTCGGGCTAGCACATGACATTGCAAATCGAGGCAAGGCGCGGTTGCAGGGCTGGTGAACGGTACATATCAGCTCGAGTAACACGCTCTTGATATCGCGCGGGCGCGTTTTGGCAATGCTACCTGTTTTCACCGGAGCTGCCTTCGAGTCGCGGCTCGTGCCGCCACGCCCCGACGGCATCGCGCAGTACCTGGTAGGCGGTGTACAGGAACACGGCAGCCACGGCGCAGGCGACGACGATATCCGGCCAGAAGGAATCGAGCGCGATGACCAGTCCCCCGGCGACTATGACCCCCAGGTTGCCGATCACATCGTTGCGTGAGCACAGCCAGACCGAGCGCATATTCACATCTTCGCCCCGGTGCTTCATCAGCAGGGCGAGACAGATCAGGTTGCCGATCAGAGCCACGCCGGCGACCGCCATCATCGCCGGGCCGATGGGCTGCGGTTCCCCCATCAGGCTGGCGACGATGGAGGCCACAATGCCGATGCCGAAGGCCAGCTGAATCAGTCCCTTCGCGAACGCGGCGCCGGCCCTCCAGCGTAGGCTGCGGGCGACAACAAACAGGCTTATGACGTACACCAACGTATCGCCGAGATTGTCGGCGGAGTCTGCGATCAGCGCCTTGGAGTCCACCAATATCCCGGCCGTCAGTTCCCCGGCGAACATCAGGGCATTGATCCACAGAACGGCGTACAGGGTTTTTCGCCGCTCGCCAGCCGCCAGGTTATTCGCGGTTTCGTCGTCACAGCAGCCGCTGCTCATCGTTTTACCTCCTGATCATCCTTGTGGCGGCTTACGAGCGTGGAGGATAACGCTGAAGTCCGCAGTGATTTCAGTCAAGAAGCTTGAGCCAGGTTGAGTTAGCCTGGATGGTCAAGTCCAGTCAATCGCGAATAGCGAAAATGGAAGCTGACGATTCAGGTGTGCCGATTGATACGTTGATAAGATCCTTGCTTGCATTGCTAACCATACTCTCTGATCAAGCGCCGGGGTACCCAGCGCAGATATATCACCATGCCGAACAATTCGATCAGGGACTGGAAAACAATAACGACAGCGGCGGCCCGCCAGGCGTCCGGTAGAGAAAGTGCCAGCGGCAGCATGACGAAGGAATTGCGGGTACCAAGACTGAACGTCAGCGTGCGGCCAACCGGTGGCGCAAGACGGAATATCCGGCTGAGAAGTTTGCCGACGACAGCAGCTGCCGCCAGGTACAGGATGAAGACCACCAGCACCGGCCACAACAGGGTGCCTTTTGCGACCACGAGGCTAACCTGCGATCCGGCAATCAGGAAGACCACCAGTGCCACCAACGGTACGGGCAGCCAACCGAGCCGATCGACAAGGTTCAGGGTCGGCTGGTGTCTTTCAGCCAATCGCTCGGTCAACCATGCCAGAATCAGGGGCACGATAATCAATCCAAAAAAACGGGCAGCAAATAGCTGCCGACGGCCAGCTCGATAGCCAGATCACCCATAAACAGCCAGATATACACGGGTAGTAGAACGAACTGGAAGATCAAAAGCACGGGTGCGGCCGCAATGGCTCGGGCACCATTCCCACCGCCCAGATAGGTAAAGCTGATAAACCAGTCCGTACACGGCACCAGCAGAACCAGCAGCACACCGAGGCGGATGGCGGGATCATCCGGTAGCAGTAGCACCAGGGCGCCAACGATCAGCGGCACCAGAATAAAGTTGCCCGTGAGTAGCGCGATCAGAAAACGGCGGTCGCGAAACGCCGGCGCCAGATGTGTCAGCGGCACCTGCGTGAAGGTGGTATACAGGAGCACACCCAGAACGGGCCACAACAACACCTCTCAATGCCCGGTCAGTCCCGGTGAATCCAGCCGATGGTCATGCCAGCCAGGATGCAGGCAAGATAGAGCCAGACCTGCTGCTTCTCAAGTTTTTCGCGCATTGCGCTCCAATCGTGTTGTTAAGGGTTTGCGCCGCAGTTGTTTTACGGCTTTGCCTGTACAGTGTGCTGCCATCAGCGCTCCGTTAATCACGATCAAGATTATCACAAGCCCAATGACCAGGCCGGGGTGGGGTGATGGCGTCGGGGCGACCAGCAAATCCGCCAGGATGAAGACCTGGTTGGCGGAGACATCGTTTCGGTATCGTTCCCGCCCACGTTGCCGTTAGGTTCAACTCTATTCCTCATGGTTGGTGACAGCTTTGCCTATGGAAATCTTTCTTGTGGAAGCCGTAATCGAGAGATCACGGACTTCCCCTGACGTTGAATCGTGCCTGTAGCGTATCCGGTGGCAAACAGCGTCCCTCGTCGTGGCAGGCCTGCACACGAACCGCGACGTTCAGGGGTTGGTCAGGGATATTGCCAGGCAACGCGGCCCGTAGGCTCGTGCCGTCGTCATAAACGGCCCAGGGTTCGCCGAGGCCGCTGTCGATCCAGCGTCCGGGCGGGTAGTCGATCTGCAGTGGCAGGGGATTGTCTGCGCTGGCGGTGATTTCCGTGGGAATGAGGAAGTCGAGGGAAGCGGGGTTGGCGTTGACGTGCCAGCCTTCGGCAATGTGCAGAGTGACCTGCAGCCCACCTGCGCCGTCGCGCACGGCGCGGATGTCGACAAGGTCGGCTGTCGTGCGTACCTCATCGATGCGCGCTGTGTCACTCTCGGCGTGCGTCGTTTCGGGCTCGCCGGACGGCCATTGCCAGACCAGCAACCCGCCCGCCACCGCCAAAGCGCCGAGGCCGGGCACCAACCAGCCGAAGACCCAGGATTTGTTCATGCGCATACGATTCATTCCTCCGTAGCGTTGTGCAGCGTTGACGCCAGCGTGTCGGCCATAAACAAGTCGGGCAGCCGCTTGACCGGCTGTCCGTTACCGTCGAGTACCACTGCAAACGGCAGACCGGCGCCGCCGAACTCGCGCAGATAACGTTGCAGGCGTTCATCGGGCCGTGTCAGATCGGCGCGCAGAGTGAGCGCGTTTGCCGCGCGAGCAGCCTCGACCACACGCCGGTCGCGGTAAACGGTCTGCTCGAGCACTTTGCAGTTGATGCACCAGTCGGCGGTGAATTCAATCAGCACCGGCTGCCGTGCAGCGCGTGCATCGGCCAGCGCCTGCATGGTCAGCGGCCGCCAGGCCAGGGTATCGGTCCCGGCGCGATCCGGTTGCGGCCAGAGCGCGAGCGCCGTGGCCACCGTGCCGGCCAGGACCAACGCCGGTACCAGGCGCGCCCGGAGATCGGGGCCGTCCCATAGCGTGCGCAGCAGCCAGAAGGTAAGCACGGTGGCCCAGGCCGTCCATAGCAGCGGCCCCAGATTGCCCGGGAGCACGGTAGCCGCGAAGAACACCGCACCGGCCAGCAGGACCAGGCCCAGAAATTGCTGGATGCGAAGCAGCCAGGCACCGCCGCGGGGTATCCGCGCGATCAGGCCAGGTCGGACCAGCAGGATCAGGTAGGGCAGCGCCAGGCCCACGCCGACCGCCAGGAAAATCGCCACGATGGCGGCCGGCGACTGGGTCAGGGCAAAGGCCAGCACACCGCCCAGAAATGGCCCGGTGCAGGGAGTGGACAGCACCGCCGCCAGCAAGCCGGCGAGGTAGGGCTCGGCGTAGCCCGACCCCCGGACCCGGTAGACCCACTGCGGTGGCTGAAACCCGCGCCCGGCTAGGCTCCAAACGCCCAGGCCGGCTAGC
>Ga0207906_1000400_pt1 | contig 17786 bp, 25 predicted proteins | sample LinPmetageLP37_FD_184050 | JGI IMG/M metagenome (GOLD analysis project Ga0207906, IMG submission 184050) | Marine viral communities from the Pacific Ocean - LP-37 (SPAdes) | ecosystem: Environmental > Aquatic > Marine > Oceanic | place: Pacific Ocean | collected 2010-06-16 | reverse complement strand
TTCCCGTAGCAAAGTACTAGAAGGTTTCTTTTATTATTTTAGTCCCGCCGCTGGCTTTGACAGCTGCCTGTGCCTTGTCGCGATCTTCAGCGCTTTTGAACATCTGGCTGGTTCCCAGTACCCGACGTTTCGGGGTTTTCAGTTCAAAATAATGCTGATTTCCCTCTGATGTTTTCTCATAGAGGGCATCGTATCCACAGCTGTGCTGGACGTCCGAGATGTCCATCTTTGCATTGCCCTTGGAATAATAATTCGGGCTTGAAAGCAGAGTTTCGCCGCTTTCGCTCTTGAGGTTGAAGTTGTACTCGCCATCTGGCGTTTTGTTGAGCTCGAACCAACTTGACATATTTATCTCCTTTTTATTTTAGTAATCGGTGCACATGGCACCATATAGACTAAACATCAGATGTTTTTCCCGTATCCGGTTATCTGTGAACAGGGTCGCCTTGATTGCGATCTGTCCAACGGGGACATCCGTTGAAAAGCCCGTACTAGATATCACAGACCATAGGAAAATACAAAGTACCTTTTTGCATGGCCATTAGCCGCAGCCCCGTCGGCCGGAACGCGCTGGCCGACGGGGCCCGTACTCAACTTATTCCACAATCACTCGTGCATTGATGGGTTGAACCGGCCGGTTAGTAGGGTGCTCCATGGCAGTGCTGAATTTCTCAATTTGTTCCCTGGAGGCTGTAACGGGTTCTTTCATCACAAACCAGGAAACCCCCTCGCTGCAGGGCGGCGTGGTCAGGGAGCCATTGAAACGATAGTAATCATGATCTTCCGGTAGCAAGGACAAGGCGTTGACAGCGGTGGTCAGTTCTACCAGACCACTGGGTTCTGAAGGCATTTGTGTCCAGGCTTTTTCAAGCTCGGGATTGGTTTCGCCTATTTCAAACATCACCCCGATAACAGCCAGATTGCCATCCTTGTCGGCGTGTACAAAGTGGGCATCCATGGGGTAAAGCTTGCCGTTAATGGCGTTTTCACTGGGAGCGTGGACATGGAACTGTTTCAGTTCAAAGGCGTTATCGCCCACTTGCATGGTGCTGCCCTGTACATAATTGACCTGGACGGTATGACCATTGTTGATGACATTTTTGCCGCCGGTTTTGTAATCCAGTTCTAGTGATGGAAGGTCACCCTCTATCGTATCGGTGATATTTACCGGAGACTGGTTTTTACCCGTCTTGCAGGTGGCATATTCTGTGGCGAGACTGCCCCAGTTTTCCGGTCCCTCGTCACCCAGGTAACTCCAGGCGACACTGTCAGCAGCATGACAAGTCCCGAATGCCAGCATCCCGGCGGTTAGTAGTGACAGTTTCATTGAACATTTTTTCATCGTTAGCTCTCTATTGTTAAAATGGATTTTTATTGTTGTCTTGGGAAATGCACTGCACCTCCCTTAACGCATTACCCCCTGTCTCTGGGTATTATTCGAGCGATGTCATTCTTAACTGACTGACTTATCTCCCACAGGTCCAGGGATTCTTGTATATTCAACCAAAAATTTGCCGGGTTGTTAATAAGAGCCGTGCAAGGCGTATTGCCATTTCCGGGCTGACAACAGGGCGTTCCAGCAACAGCTCATTGACTGGCTGTCGGGAAACGCCCAGCGCCGTTGCCAGTTTCGCAACGGACAAACCGCAGCTCCGCATAAACCTTTCCCGCAGTATGGCTCCGGGATGGATGGGTCTCGGGCTTGCTGGTTCGCAGTTATTCGGGCACATATCCGGGTGTATGGTTATTCCGGCGTATAGTCGCTTCCATTGTCAGGCTAGCCCGGTTGATACCTGAATTTTTGGACAATTGCCCCGGGTGCTGATCTTTAGCTGAAGGGAGGGTGAATGTGTTGTGAGTCAGCGGGAGCTTCAGCTCGGCGGCGGTCTCTAGGTGTTCGGCTTTGCCTTCCGCTGTGGGGGTAACCTCAAAAATCACGCCGATCATATGGGATTTCCAGTCATTTTTTGCCTCCATTGGGGTCTAGCAGGAAGGTAAGTACTTCGCCCATTAAGCGGTTAATCGTCCGGTAGTGCTCGGTGGTGGCACTGAGAAGAGTGGCGGCATCCTGCACGTGGTCATCGGGTGTTAATTCCGCACCGCAGTGGCTGACAATATCTCTCGCCGATGCCGGCGTCGTTTCCAGATGAAATTGCAGCCCTATCACCGATGTGCCCAGCTGAAATGCCTGTAGTCGACAGGCTTCGCTGGAGGCGAGGCGAATTGCGCCGGGTGGCAAGTCAAAGGTCTCCCCGTGCCAGTGGAAGACGTTAACTGATGAGGGGAAGGAAAAGTTGTTTGCCCCTGGCACTGTGCAACCATGGATCGGAAACCAGCCGATTTCTCTGGTCGGGTTTGGGTAAACTCTTGCGCCCATGGCGCTGGCGATCAATTGCGCACCGAGGCAGATGCCAAGCACTGGCTTGCCGGCGTCGATGACCCGGCGTATAAAAGCCTTTTCTTGCGCTAGCCAGGGGAATTGTTGCTCATCATTGGCGCTCATTGGGCCGCCCATAACGATCAGTGAATCGATATCCGGAATCGCCGGCAAGGTACTCCCACCGATAAAGAAGGGTGTTCGGGTAATGTGGTGCCCTGCGGCTCTCAGCCAGGGTTCAATACTGCCGGGACCCTCGAAGGGCACGTGTTGGAAAATATGGCTGCGCATGGTGGGTGTCTGCAATCCTGAGATAGTTCAGGTAATGTAACAGTTGTCAGTTTTCCTGTAACTGCTGTGCGGTTTCCTCCTCGGCAATCTGTAATGCTTGATAGGCGGTAAAGGTAGACAGGAAAATCTCGCCGCTGAGGCGTTCGGGGAATGTATCGTTTTCCAGTTGACAGAGTACCGGACCTTTTACTTCTGCCAGGTGCAGCTTCATGCCCTCATCAATCAGGCGTTCATTGAGCATGTCGAGCATTTGCATGGCCGTGGCATCGACACTGCTGACTGACGACATCACTAGCACCAGGTGGTGAGCTTCTGGTTGTGCCTCTATGGCGCGAAGAATGAACTTTTCCACCGATTCAGCATTGCCAAAGAACAGGTTTTCATCCACCCGAAGTATCAGAATTTCACCCCGCGTTTCGACCTGATAGCGGTTCACATTGCGAAAGTGTTCGGTATCGGGTACCCGCCCGACAATGGCAATATGGGGCCGACTGGCTCGCCACACCAGGGTTGCCAGTGACAGGGCGATGCCGATGGCAATGCCAACTTCCACACCGGCCAGCAGTACTCCCAAAGCCGTTCCCGCCTGTGCCATACCTTCTGCCCGATCGTAGTGCCAGTTGTGGATCAATGATTTGATGTCCACCAGACCGATTGCAGCGATAATGATTGTGGCGGCCAGTACCGCCATGGGCAGGGCGTGGAATAACCCAGTGGCAAAGACCAGTAACAACGCGATCAGGACTGCCGCAAATATGCCTGAGAGTGGCGAGCGGGCACCTGCTTCGGCATTGACGGCGGTGCGTGAAAAGCCACCAGTGACGGGAAAGGCACCGGAGAGCGCACTTGCGATATTGGCGGCACCCAGTCCGCGCAGCTCTGCGTTGGTATTGATGCGTTGCCGGTTCTTGCTGGCAAAAGCCTGGGCAATGGAGACGCTTTCCACAAAGCCGATCAAACTGATGGCCAGCGCCGGCAACCACAGCTTGTTCACGATCGAGAAATCGATGGTCGGCACCTGTAGCACCGGCAATCCTCCCGGTAGAGCCCCGACCACGCGAAGGTCAGTTTCCCAGCCCATTGTAGACACCAATACAGCGCTACCCAGCACGGTCACGATGGGCATCAGTTTGGCAATCAGCGAAGCCGCACCCTCGGCGAGACCGAGACCCATGAGCAGTTTTGCCAACCAGTGTCTGGCCAGCCATAACAGCACAAACGTGGCAAAGCCGAATGCCGCCGTGAGTGGTTGAATGCCACCCAGGTTGGCCATCAGCCCAACTGCCAGTTCAACACCGGTTTCACCGTGACTGTTGATGCCCAGTAACGGGCGCAACTGGCCGATAATAATCAGCAATGCCGCGCCACTGATAAAACCACTGATTACTGGGTGACTTAAAAACTGGGCCATGGCGCCGAGTCGCAAAAGGCCAAAGGTAAACAGCATGATCCCTGATACCATGGCCAGCATAATAGCCCCGGTAATGTATTCAGCGCTGCCCGGTTCGGCTATCGGGGCCAGCGCGGCTCCGGTCATCAGAGAGATAACTGCCACCGGTCCCACCGACATCACCATGGATGAGCCAAACAGGGCATAGGCAAGCAGTGGCAGCAGGCTGGCATAGAGGCCCAGTTGTGGCGGCAAGCCTGCCAGCGCGGCATAGGCCAGTCCCTGGGGGATCAGTAGCAGTGTGACGACCACCGCTGCTACCAGGTCGCTGGGCAATAGCTTTGCCTGATAATCTGTCAGCCACGAGGGTAGGAGTTTGCGCATCAGAGAGATCCTGTCGCCAATGGGTGGTCAGAGATAAAAAGGTACATTGTCATTGTCAAAGGATGTTATCCGGGCCGCTGGCGCTGGAGAAGCTCATAAACGGACATGCCCGATAACATGGCGACGGTAAATACCAGCGCTTTCAGTTCGCCCGCACCCAGAGCCACCAGTGCCGGGCCGGGGCAAAACCCCGCCAGCCCCCAGCCAATACCAAACCCAAGACTGCCCAACACCAGGGGCTTATCAATATCCTGTCGGGTGGGTAGGCGCATGACGTCACCTAGTAGAGAGGTCTGGCGTTTGCCGGCCAGGTTAAAGGCGATCAGCCCTACCGCCACGGCACCGCCCATGACCAGAGCCAGGGAGGGATCCCATGGTCCTGCGAGATCGAGAAAGCCCAACACTTTTGCGGGATTGGCCATGCCGGATACCAGCAGGCCGATACCGAAAATCAATCCTGCGATAAAGGCCGAAAGCAGAGATCTGTTCATTTTATAGCCCTCCTGGCAGGTGGCGAATAATAAACACAGTCGCAAAGCCGCTCAGCATGAACGCGCCTGTAGCAATCAGAGAGCGGGGCGATAGTCGGGAGATGCCGCAGACACCGTGACCGCTGGTGCAGCCGGCACCAAATCGGGTGCTGACACCCACCACCAGTCCGGCAACAACCAGCATCGGAAAGCCCGCGTCAATCTGAATGACTGGCAGAGAAGAGGCCAGTAGCCAGAACAATGGTGCAGTGATCATGCCCCCTACAAAGGCCAGTCGCCAGCCCGCATCCCCTTTTTTGGGCGTGAGCAATCCGCCGACAATGCCGGAAATTCCTGCGATGCGGCCATTCAGCAGAACAAAGGCTGCTGCGGCCAGACCGATCAGTGCGCCGCCCAGCAATGAGGTCCAGGGAGTAAAGGCTTGCCAGTCGATAGTCATGATAAATACCAGTGGTGATTGATAAATCGGGTGACCGGGTCAATGGTCGACCCTGCAGTAAAGGTCGTACAAAAGCGTCACCAGCGCTAGCGCCTTTTGATCCGCTATCCGATAGAAGATGCGTTTACCTTCTCGCCGTGTGGCTACCAGCTTTTCCCGCCGCAATACGCCCAGTTGCTGGGATAGGCTGGGTTGGTGGATGTGCAGTTGGGCTTCAATTTCCCCGACACTCAGCTCATGCCTGCTCAGCAGGCAGAGCAGAAGGAGTCGATCTTCATGGGCGACACCTTTCAGCAATGCACTGGCAGCACTGGCGGCGATGCGCATCTGATCGATGTCGTCAACATTATCAATGGCAGTGTCAGGCGTTGCAGTGACGGACTTTGGCATATTTCAATCTATAATAATACATTATGTTTAATTGTATATTATTGGTGATCAGTTGTGCCAGGGTTCTGAAGGTTTAATGCGATTAAGTGGGGTGTCTGTCAGAAAAACGCCCTGACCTGACGGGGTTATCAGGTCAGGGCGTGAAAGGGGGGTTAATGAGTGTTGATGACTTTGGTTGTGCCAACTGATTTGGCCAGACCAATGGCATTTTCCATAGACTCCGCCGAGCTGAACATCGGACTGGTGCCGATGATCTTGCGTCTGGGGGTCTGGAGTTCGAAATAATGCTCGTTACCGTCCGAGACGTTTCTTTGATAGTTATTCTCGTAATTGCAGATATGCTGCAGCTCCGAAATATCATTTATGGCTGAACCCTTGGAAAAATAGGGTTTGCTAACCAGAATCGTCTCTCCATCCTCAGTCTTCAGTGAAAAGTTAAAAGCACCCTCGTTATCTTTGTGCAACTCGTATGAACTGGACATTCTCTTTTCCTCTTTATGTTGAATGATCTGACACCCGGGCGTCAGATTGTTATAGCACCTGCCTCAATATTTGTTCGGGCAGGATGAGTCGTCGTATCCGTTGAGTTACCCCGCCCCGTGACCGATCTGAACTGTCAGCCGGGTTAAAATCCGGTCCGGTTGATACCCGGTGGCATCGGGATTATTCGGTTCATATCGGCCGTAAAATTATTATATTTAATTGGTTATTTATTCAATATCTTGTGAATTATATTTTTATTAATAATTTTTTTATCCGGCGTATTGATTTAGGTAAGATTTTGATAAATATAATTTTTATTGTATTTTTTGGAGAGTTTCTATTGTGAAAAAAAATATGGGATATTCGTCATTGCATGCATCATATCTGGTTTAATATAAACCAGATAATACGCAATGAAAAAATAATACTGATTAATATTTTTTAATACATTAAAAATAGAATCAAATATTTTTTTATATGACTATTATGTTAATAGCATGAGGGGGCGGGTGAGAGTGTCGCAGCTGGCGGCCGGTGGTAGGGAAGGCCGACTATAGCCGAAAAAGTCAATGTATAAATTAGTTGTCCTAGGGGGTTTCGCTATGCTGACCCACAGTGGAAAATAGCGCGTGCAACTGTTCGTGCCCCAGGCTTTCGAGGTGAGCGATATTGCGCTCCGGTATTTTGCGCGTGTCGGGGTAATTGGCGATGGCATTTGCCAGGCTGTCTTCGCGAAGCAGATGAAGCATGGGATAGGGAGAGCGGTTGGTGTAATTTCCCGGCGCCTGTTTGAGGCTGTTGAGAAACTGGTAGTCGGGATGAAAGCTGGCAATCTGAAAAACGCCCCGGAATCCCATGCGCTTCAACACCTGGCCAGCCCAGATCAAAAATTGCTGATAATCGAAAAAGTCTGCCAACACCTGTGGGTGAATAATCAGCGTTGTTTCGATGGATGTGTCCCGATCGAGCCTTTCCAGCTCTGCTTCCAGGTCGCTGAGCAGCATTTCCTCGTTGGTTGCTGCCGAAACAAAAAAGCGGATTCTGTCTTTCACCAGCTCCCGTTTGGCAAAAGGGCACAGGTTTAACCCCACCACGATGGTTTCCAGCCAGAGTTTCACCTGTTTTGTCACCCCTTCGTGCGAAGGTGGCAAGCTCGTTTGGGGCATGCCGTTCAGTTCTTTTTCACAAAGGCTGATTTGAGCTGCATGGCGCCAATACCGTCAATTTTGCAGTCGATATCGTGATCACCTTCCACCAGGCGAATATTTTTTACCTTGGTGCCGACTTTTACTACCAGCGACGAGCCCTTTACCTTCAGATCCTTGACCACGCTCACGGTATCACCGTCGTTGAGAATATTGCCGTTGGCATCTTTGACGGCAGGTTTTTGCTGGGTTTGTTCCGGCGGGGCTTCTGGGGGCCATTCATGGGCACATTCCGGGCAAATAAATAGACTGCCATCTTCATAGGTGTATTCGGAGTTGCATTGCGGGCAGTTGGGTAAATTGATCATACCGGTGCTTGTATCCTGTTTTCGGTGGGGAGGCATAAGTCGTCTTTCAGCAGGCGGACTATTTTATGCCTTTTCAGGTGGCAAGTGTTGGCATTACTGTCAGGGGCATTTCTGCCAGTCGGAGGTAAGTTCGGCGGCGAACAATTGGCCACTACCAATAGAGAAAAATCTCCATGGGTCGCCACATCGCCACCTAGACACCCATCATTAGACCTTCACTGAGTAATTCGGTAAATCCGCTGTAGGGGGACAGGGTTTGTCAATTGGCCGGCATGGTCGGTGTTACAGGGATGCTGGGGCCGCTGACCCTAGTGACATTCGAAACGCGACAGCACCACATCGACGGTGACTTGCAGGTTAGTCAGTGCTGCCGCTTTGGCCCGGCCCTCGGCCGAAGCGCGATACAGGTGTGGGGTCATGGCAAGCAGGTCAGCTATGGATCCAGCGTCTGTCAGTGAGAGGTGGTAGCAAATGCTTTCGCTGGAGCGATGCGTGAATCCCGCCGGTTGCGGCGGCTCGGGCATGTGTGTGTGTTTTGTGCGGGGGTAGATGATATCGCGCAATTCCCGGAGGTGATCGGGTCCGGTCTCCACCTGATACAGGATGCTGCCGGGTTTCAATACCCGGGCAAATTCGGAATAGACGGGAAAACCAAAAATACACAGCAGTCCGTCAAGTGTACCGCTCAATACCGGCAAATTGGCATTGCTACCCACTACCCAGTTGGCCCAGGGAGAGATAGTGGCTGTTGCAGGTCCCGGCATGGTGGCGGCCTGCTTGGCCGCAGAGAGGACAGCCCACTTCGAAATATCCAGCCCCATCAGGGCAAGCGAGTGTCCATCGCCGCCTGCCGCTGTCCTCAGCTGTCGCAGGTAGTAGCCTTCACCGCAACCGGCATCGAGGCAGCTCGCGGTGGTGTTGGTGGGGAGCTCTGCCAGAACTGTGTGGCTCACGGCATCTGCTATGGGCTGATAATGACCCGCGTTCAGGAAGCGCTGGCGTGCCGCCACCATTATTTTGCTGTCGCCGGGGTCGGCGGAGCGTTTTTTCTGCACGGGCAATAAGTGGGTATAGCCCTGCCTGGCGATATCGAAGCTGTGTCCACTGGCGCAGCGCCACGTTGTGCCATGGCGTGTCAGGGCATTGCCATCCAGGGGGCAAGCCAGTGAGCTGAATGGCTCTGCGTTAATGGCTTTGCCTCCTGAACTGTAATGAATTATTGGGGGGCATCTCAGCCGGATGCGCGGCTGTAATCAGGTTTGGTCCATTATCTGAATCAACTCTTCGGCGCGCAGAATCAATTGCTCTTGATCCTTCAATAATGCTTCCAGCAACATTACAGAACTACCGGATTCGCTCTGGGCTACTTCTGTGAGCTTGCTCTTGCGCTGGGATAGAGTGTCGAGTCGCTCCTTGATGAGATCCTTCTGTTGCAGAAACCGGTTAAGCCTTGGGTTGTCTGCCTGGCTCAGGTTGTCTCTCTGACGTTTGGTGAACGACCGGCCACACTGTTCACAGACAAAATCCCCTGTCTTTGAGCCAAACATGTATTCGTCGGCAAAGGATGGGTGGTTGCAAGGCTTGTCGCCCCAGCTTTCGCGCAGTGCTTTTGCTTCTTCTAATGTCATGGGGACTCCGTGAAATATTGATGAATGAGGGTGGTCTTGGCCGGGACGGCTTTGACGTTATCTGAGCAGGCCGTAAGGGTGCCAAACCGGCTGTAAAACAGCAAATATAAATACGTTGCAGGCAGAGTGGACGGCTCTTTACCTTTAATGTAATGATTGAACCGTCTTCATAAAGTCAAGCCGGGCGCTATGAACAAAGCAGTTAAGATTCGTCAGACGTACTGGGTCCCTCTTTCGCTGTTGGTGGTACTGATGGCGATAGTGCTGTCATCGTGCAGTAGCGGTTTGCCCAAAGGTGGGGCCAAGACGAAATCCCAGTGGAACAGTTTTGAGGAGGCCAAGGCCTCCTACGACAGCATCATTCTCAACGAAACCACCACCGACGACCTGCAGGATCTGGGTTTTGATCCTTATAGCGCCCCCAATGTCAGAATTCTTTCCTACCTCGACATTATCCAGAAATTCAGCCCAAACAGTTCCGTGACAAATGATGAGCTACCCCCCAGTGTGAGCACCTGTCTCAAGTCCCGCGAGAAGTGTCTGGCCTATGAGGCAACGCCCAGCGTCAGCAACAGCAAGCGGGTGGGCAATGTGGTGCTGGACTTGCTAAAATTCAAGCGTGAGCGTATCCGTAACGGTTGGAACTTTAATGCCCTTATCGTGATTGACCACAATACGGTGGTCTACAAGATCTGGAGCGGTGTCCCTTTGATTGACGAAGAGGAAACCCGCCGCAATCCACTGGGACCGTTGCAGGATTCTGTGGGCACGGCCGTTCGCAGCGGCGCTGAATAAGTTCCGGTGCCGCGAATATCAAGCCCTACCGTCTGTTATTCTATGTGCGGAGAGTAAATTCAATGTTGGCGGCTGTGCCTACCAGACTACTGATACCACAGTTGCTGTCCCAACGGATGAGTAAGAAAGGTTATGACCAATAGAGATCAGCAAGACACTTTGCCAGAAGCCTCTGCCGAAGTGGACTCGCAACAGGATGAAGTCGAAGAAACGAAACCGAAAAACCTCAGTGCACTTGAGATTATTACCCAGGCGTTTTGTCTGGTGTTTGCCCTGCAAAGGAAGCGCGGCATGAAGAGAGCGTCTGACCTGCTGGAGACCAATCCGAAATCCGTGATTCTGGCGGGTATCATGGCAATGGTGATTTTCTTCTCTATCTGTTTTATTGCCTCGCAACTGGTGATCAGGCATCTGGTGCCATAACAGCCCCCGCAGCATGATTGGCTGGCGGGGTTTACTGTCTGCGTGCCTCAAAACAATCGATCATCGGGCTGATGTTGCGCACAACTTCCCTGCCCACATCGCCAGTCAGTTTTTTAAAACCAAAGTTTGACGTTAACACGTCAGTTTCGTTGAGAATTTCTGCTTTATTAGAGCTTTCGATTAACTCATATCGAAAATCGATTCTGGTGAAGAGATTGCCCCGGGCGATATTGAGCACCTTGATCTTCAGTAAGAGCCCGTCTGCCTTTGCCTGTTCGCTATCCTGGACGATGACCACCTCATCAGCGATACCGGCCAGCGCCAGGGCGGTTTCCTTTCTGATCAATTGGGCAATGCTTTCGCGCGGCTGATGCTCCTTGTAGGCAAACAAATAAACTTTGTTTGAGCTGGGCAGAGCAAAACCACTACAAAGGGTGTTTGCCCCATCCTGGGATGCATGAGCCCGCTGCAGCAAAAGGCCAGCACCATTTCCGACAATAAAAAATGTCATGGCAAGCAAGAGTGTAATTTTATGTTTCATTAATTGTCCTGAGTTTTTTGTTCATTCTGGTGTCCGAAAGAAGTAGTTTGTATCTTCAGTCGGTTGAGAGAATTCCCAAGAGTTTCTGGGCGTGATCGACTGTCTCGAAACCCAGGTCAGTCAGGTAGCCGCCATCCTTGTTGGTGATCAAACCCTTTTGATGCAGGCGCTCGGCTGCCGCCACCAGTTCGGGCGCCGCCTCATGTCGGTGAACCTTGATGCCTTCCTGCAGTGAGGGGGTGCTGAACATGACCAGCAGGTTCAATTCGGTTAGATGTTCCGGAGAAAAGGGCATGGTGGTACCTCTTATTGTTGTCTTTGAAGGGTGCATAATCGGCTGCTTCAGGCAAAACATGGTAGCCGCCTCACAGGGGTTGTCCTGGGAACTCCCGACCGTGGAGTAATGTTAACAGGAAAACGTATATTTCCTGTCAACATTGGTGATCTAACCGTATTTGGCTGTCAGCTTTTAGCAATGATATAGCTCCCCGCTCCGATCATAGCACCACCTGCTGTTTTTCTGATGGCGGGCTCAAATGGTAGGCCTTTCGACAGGGCGGCAATTTTTGCTGCTGAACATGCATAGACGACTTTCACGCCACCTACCGCGACCACGGTGATCGCCATGATAACGAAAATATCGGTTAGCTGGAGTCCGGCTAAATCAATAAACACGGGAAACAGGCTAAGGTAGAAAAAAATGGCCTTGATATCCCCGAGTGTCAGAGCGAGACCGGCAAAGAAGTCTGTTGTGTAGCGTCCTTTTCCCACTGGGCTGTCGGTCGTAAACCTGGTGGTGTGCTTTCTTGTCAGCAATGAGAAGCCAAGCCAGATCAGATAGGTTGCACCAAGATATCTCACGATCAGAAACAGGCTGGCCAGGTTCTCTGCCAACACAGATAGACCCAGTATTACCAGCATGACAAAGATCAGGTCGCCCAGAACAATTCCGGCAGCAACCGCAATACCGTTCTTAACGTTCAGAGTGGCAGAGCGCATGACAACCAGTGCTACACTGGTACTTGGTATCGCCGCAAGTGCAATCATGATTCCCAGAAGTGTTATCGATTCGATGATGCCCATAGTGTGAAACGTTCTTTGTTCATCCTGTTCTGTGGAGCCTGGGGTGTAGCGAATCAGAGCTGGATGTTGCGACTTATCAGTTGCCGTTGGATTGCTTGGGTTTCGTCTCTTGAAATGTTGAATCCAGAGTGTGAATCTGTTGGATGATACTGATGAGTTTTCTGCCCGGTAGTGTCAATGAATACTCCGTGCGCGGTGGCACCTCGGGGAAACTCTGTTTTTCGAGCAAACCATAGGCAGTCAGTTTGCGCAGTCGTTCAGACAGCACTTTCGTTGATATGCCGGAGATGTGGCGCTCCAGTGCGCCGGGGCGGGAGATCCCGCCATCAATAGCCAGCAAAACCGACACTGACCATTTGCAGCCAACCACATCTTCAAGCTTGCGGTAGACATTACTGTTGCCGGAGTTTATTTTTTTCTCATTAATATTCATTAAGTTACACCATAAAGTGCCTACCACACCCTCCGGTTCCCGCTATTTTGCAACGGACAATAGCGCTACCGTTTGGGTGTGTTTCGAACATAATTGTAATTTAACGACTGGAGAGAAGTTATGAAAGCAAAAGCAGTGTTTTATCACGCTGGTTGCCCGGTTTGTGTGGCGGCTGAGGACAGTGTGGCCAGGGCAATAGACCCCGTTCAGTATGATGTGGAAATCGTGCATCTTGGAAAAGATAAATCCCGTATTGGCGAAGCTGAGTCAGCAGGGGTCAAATCCGTACCTGCGCTGCTCCTGGATGGTTCACCGTTTCATATCAATTTTGGCGCCAATCTTTCTGATTTGAAGTAGCCACCTCGTTTTGCGCGGCACCTCGCTGCGGTGATAATCGATCTCCCGCTTTAGAGGTGTCGCGTCAGCGCAGGCTTCGGGCGGCTGAAAATCGCTTATTGCGGAGCCGCCAGTTATGCCCTGAACCCAAAAGGCGCCCGCTGACCGGGCCCTGATAAACTGTTAAATTCGTTGCCGCTTATCTATTGTGGCAAAATCCGTGGTCGTATCGCTTGAGCACAATATTATGAAACCAGGTACTTCGTCATTGCACCTGCGGCAACGTATCCTTTTCGGAAAAGCTATCGCTATCGGCCCGGGGAAAGCGGAATTACTGGAGCGTATTATCGATACTGGGTCCATCTCGGCCGCATCCCGGCAGATGGGGATGAGCTATCGCCGGGCCTGGTTACTGGTTGACACCATGAACCAGTGTTTTTCCTCTCCCCTGATTGAAACCGCCGCCGGGGGCAGTGGTGGCGGGGGTGCCCGGATTACACCGCTGGGTGAACGGGTGCTGGCTTTGTACCGACAAATCGAAGAAAAGACGGCAACGGCAGTGGCCGATGAGCTGAGCGAGCTCTCGGCCCACCTGGCTCCGCATCCTCCCGTCAGCCCCCATTGATTGATCAATATTTACCGTGAGTTGACGATCCCGATATCTGGCCCTATTCTTCACGTTGTATTCAACTGGATATAACGTGAAGAGCATCCGGTCCGGCCACAGCATAATCACACCAATTCTTGCTCGGAGATCGACAATGCCCCTATTCGAAAAACCGGGTCGGTTGCTTGTGATACTGACTCTTCTGTTGTTGACCTCCGCGTTGCATGCCAGCGAGCCCATACGTATCGCGGCAGCCTCTGATCTGCGTTATGCACTGGATGACATTGTGAACCTCTATCGTGAGGTGCGTCCCGATGTCGCCATTGAGGTGATCTACGGCTCCTCGGGGAAAATGACCACGCAGATCGTTAACGGTGCACCTTACGATATCTTCTTTTCGGCCGACATCGCCTTCCCCCAGCAGCTCAGGAATAAGGGCCTGACAACCACTGAACCGGCTGTCTATGCCATTGGCCGGATTGTGATCTGGAGCAACACCCTGAACGCCACCGACCTTACCCTTGAAGACCTGACTTCAGAAGCGATTACCCGCATTGCCATTGCCCAGCCCTCGCATGCTCCCTACGGTCTGCGTGCGAAAGAGGCGATGCAGTCGACAGGTGTGTGGGACGCTGTGCAGAGCAAACTGGTGTTCGGCGAAAACATTGCGCACACTGCCCAGATGACTGAATCCGGCGCTGCACAGGTGGGCATCATCGCCCTGTCCCTGGCAAAGTTTCCCGACCTGGCCGGACATGATCACTACCTGATTGACGATACGCTGCACAATCCGCTGACCCAGGGCTATGTGGTCACCAGGCGTGGTGGCAACAAGCCCGAAGCGTTGGCGTTTGCCGCGTTTATGGCGACCGACGAAGTACACGACGTCATGACCCGCTACGGGTTTGTGATACCGGAGTAAACAACACTATCGGGCCGCCCGATTCTGGTCGTGAGGAAACCCCATGTATGCACTCGGCCCCGCGGAATGGCAAGCCATCGATGTCACCCTCCGGCTGTGCCTGTACACCACGATAATTTTGTTAGTGTTGGCAACCCCGCTTGCCTGGTGGCTGGCAAAGGGACGTTCCCGTGGTAGGAATGTGGTGCAGGCGATTGTCTCCCTGCCTCTGGTGCTGCCGCCCACCGTGCTTGGCTTTTATCTGCTAGTGGCGATGGGGCCACGGGGGATTGTGGGCAAAACTTTGCAAGACCTGGGTTTTCATCACCTTGCCTTTTCTTTTGAGGGCATTCTGATGGCGTCCATTCTCTACTCCATGCCCTTTGCCGTGCAGCCGCTGACCGAAGCCTTCAGTAATCTGGGGAGGCGTCCAGTGGAGGTGGCGAGCAGTCTCGGCGCCGGTGCACTGGATCGTTTCCGTACCGTGATCTTTCCACTGACACGCAGCGGTTTTGTGGTAGCGGCCACATTGACCTTCGCCCATACCATGGGCGAATTTGGCGTTATCCTGATGCTCGGTGGCAGCATACCCGGCGAAACCAAAGTGTTGTCGGTATTGATCTACGATCATGTTGAAGCCATGAACTATGAGGCTGCACACAGTCTTTCATTGCTGCTGCTGATCTTTGCCTTCACCACTTTGTTCGTGGTGTACAGCCTTACCCGCCGCTTTCAGATCGTCCGGGTATGATGCTTCGTATTCAGGCTCACCTGCGTTATGGCGGAGATTTTGAGCTCAGGGTAGATCACGAGTGGCCTCTTGAGGGCGTGACCGGGCTGTTTGGCCGCTCTGGTTGTGGCAAGACGACTTTACTGCGCCTCATCGCCGGACTGGAGCGAATCAGGGGAGCTGCAGTGAGCTTTGGCGATCAGCAATGGCAGCAGGGAAGACAGTTTGTGCCGCTGCACAGGCGGCGTATCGGCCTGGTTTTTCAGGAACACAGCCTGCTGCCGCACCTCTCGGTGCAGGACAACCTGCTCTATGGCTACAAGCGAACTCCGGCGCCATTACGCCGACTGCATCTGCCTGAAGTTTCCGCCATGCTGGGCATTGAAGCTCTGCTGGGTCGCCGCATCGATCAATTGTCGGGTGGCCAGCGCCAGCGAGTGTCCCTGGGGCGGGCCTTGCTGATCAGTCCACAGCTGTTACTGCTCGATGAGCCAATGGCGGCACTCGATACCCAGACCCGGCGTGAGATCATGCCATTTCTTGGTCGTATGGCAGCCGAGTCCGGTGTGCCTATCATTATGGTCAGCCACTCCCCGGATGAGATCGAACGTCTGGCAGACCGGATTGTGTTCCTTCAGGATGGCCTCATCCAGCGCATCGAAACGCTACATGAGTCGCTGGCGCGACCGGACTCGCCACTATTCGATGATGCCGGTGCTGTTTCGGTTCTGGAGGGAGCCCTGGGCGAGGCCGGGGAGGATGGCGTCAGACCCTTCGGCCCACCCGAAGCCCGGCTATGGATACCCAGGGCGGGACAGGCCTGTGGTTCCAGGCCCACACGGATACTCATTCGCGCTCGTGATGTCAGTCTGTCCCTGGTCGATCCGCATCACATCAGTATCCAAAATCATCTGTTAGTGACCATTGAGCGTATCGATCCACCAGTAGACAGCCGCTGTGTGGTGGCCTGTCGCACTGCGGATGGACAATTGGTGCTGGCAGAAGTGACCTCGAGAGCAGTCAGTCAGCTTGGCCTCGAGGCAGGGAAGTCGCTCTATATGCTGATCAAATCGGTGGCGTTAATGGGGTAATATTTTATGCCACGGAGGAAAGCGACAGGGTGACGTTCATTTCTCGACAATTTGAGTATTTCAATATACCCCTATATTTCTGACTGTTGAGCGCGGAGTGGGCTATTTTCGAGGCAAGCTACAAGCTTTTTACGCAAATAGGGATCGTATTTGTATCCGCTGTCCTCGTGGATGACCTTCATGATAAAGCTGTGTGGTTTGCCTGGGCGATATGGCCTGGAGGTGGCCATCGCATCGTAACAATCCGCCAGTGCGATGATACGTGAGAGAATAGGGATATCTTCGCTGTGTTTGCCGTCGGGGTATCCGCTCCCGTCAAACGCCTCATGGTGGTTGTTTCGAACCACGCTGGCCACCGACTCTGCATAGGGCGATTCGACGGTGCCGAGGATCAGAAACCCGTGCTCCGGATGGGTCTTCATCACTTCCCATTCTTCTGCATCAAGACGCCCGGGTTTTAGCAAGATTCGATCGGGAATCCCGATTTTGCCGATATCGTGCACAGACGCCGCAATTTCGAGGATCGCCAGCTCCTCAGCTTCCAGGCTACATTGCTCTCCAATATCCAACGCAATCAGCTTCGTTCGCTGATCGTGACCAGCCGTGTATTCATCCCGCTTCTCAAGGGCGGCAATGAGAGAGCGAAAGGGGTTGGTCAGACTTAAGTCATTCATAATGTCCTCCTGACTTGTGTGGCCTGACGCACCAGTACCCGCAGCTTTGTAGCAGTGAAACTGCAACGATAAAACGATTGCCGTGTTTGGTCTGTTGTCTCAGGCTCTTTCCGTCTACCTGTATGGCTTTTCCATAAACCGCATGTGAGCCAGCTGTATAAATTATATTTACAGTTGGCCTAAAAGTTATGTTAGAACAAGTGGTTAGGCTGTCAATACTGCTCCGAAGGTTGGGCGCTATGTGGTCTTTAGAGCCGATGGGTGGGTATATAAAGCAGGAGAATACCCTAAACCACATACCCTCTATGTCATCCGCTCAGCGCCTCAGGGAATGTCCCCAAGGGGGGTAGTATCTCTGCGAATTGATTCGTGCAGGCGCGGTGGGAGCGATGACTCCGATATTGCAAAAAGGGGAAGTGGCGTGGCGACAGGCCAACAGAGGGCAAGATGTGCCCCCTGTTGGTGGTGATTGATTAAAAGGCCTTGCTAGAAATCAGAAATCGTAACGAATTCCCATCTCTGCAGAGCGGCCGGGACCGTGGAGTGATTCAAAGGGCCCAGTCATGCCGTCATCACGCCATTGGGCCAGACTTACGCCACCCAAAGGCAAGTCATGGCTCTCATCCAGCAGATTACGTACCCCAAAATTGAGCGTGGTGTTATGCCAGCGGTATTGGGTGAATATGTTCAGGAGGGTATATTTGGCCGTTTTGTTTTCCAGACGAACTTGGTCCACGTTGTCTTTTTCATCGACCCACTCCAATTCAATAGTATTGGCCCACTGCT
>Ga0207906_1000399_pt1 | contig 17800 bp, 19 predicted proteins | sample LinPmetageLP37_FD_184050 | JGI IMG/M metagenome (GOLD analysis project Ga0207906, IMG submission 184050) | Marine viral communities from the Pacific Ocean - LP-37 (SPAdes) | ecosystem: Environmental > Aquatic > Marine > Oceanic | place: Pacific Ocean | collected 2010-06-16 | reverse complement strand
CTAATGCCCTTTGCGGGAAACCCGAAAGAAAATATGCCCGAAGGAATCGCTTACTCCCTCAAAGACTACTGTGAGCTTATCGATACCACAGGTCGTTGTATTCGTGATGACAAGCCTGGTTATATCGATAACACTCAAAGCCCTATTCTAGAAAGACTAGGACTAGACTCAGCACAGTGGCTAGCCTTAACCACTGAGTTTGAAAAACACTTCTGCTACGCCGCAGGTGCAGAGCAAATGATGAATGCCTTTAAGCGCCATACCCATCATCAACGAATACGCGGGATGGGCAAAGCAAAAGAGCTGCTAAAGCGCGCTTAAACTTAAACTAATCTCAACAAATACACTTAATGCACAGCTTGTGACACGAGCGCTTGCCTATAACTTCATCATTCCATATGAATTCCTTTCTCAACGCTCAACATTTCATAAAAACTCTTCAGTTGTTCAGCTCAAAAGTGCAGTTATTGAGTATGAAGGGGCATTTCGATATACAAAAAATCTCGACATCTATCAAATTCGAAATTTTGTGTAGATTTAACGATGGCTGTCTTTTTAAAGCTATCTCCCTTAAAAGCTTCGTAAACTGCGAGCCTTAAATAATGCCAATTATGACTGTCTATATAAGTTGCTCCAACTATGGCTGTCTCCATAAGTTACTATGGGTGTCCATATAAATACTCCATATAAATTAACATGAGTGTCCATATAAATACTCCCACCCTAGGTTTTATTAAGTTGTATCCCACCTGCTGAACTGTGCAGAGATGTTAATACACCCGGAGACCAATATTTAATGCTCTTTGCTATTAAAAGCTATAGGGAAAATATTTTCTATATTTGATTCGATAACTTGGCGAGTATTCGAAAACCAACGGAATACCTGACTACAACTAAGCGTAGGTATTTACGCCTTTGCTAAGCGCTGGATTTACCTCCTTACCTTGCAACTTTTGTAAGTCGGACAGCACATCACGGAAGTTTTCCGTTGATTGCCCCGTGCTTTCTCGATAGGAAATTCTATTTTGGTAATAATCGATGAAGTTTATTTTTTCATCCTGCACGGCTTCCATCTGCGCCTTGGTGTTTGATGTGAGATCAATACCATCAGCGGGCAGCACAACGTAACCAAGCGGAACTTCTCCCGCTTTAACCAATTGATTATATTCTCGGCGTGACATGTTGGTGAAATCGTAAACATCGCCAGAGCCTTGCTCGCTTTTGGTTTGATGCGCTGGAGAGTGTTGATCCGCTTTGTTGCCGCTACTTGGCAATTCATTGCCTGAGATGCTAAGACGTGTATTCTCGTTGAGTGGCGCTAACGCCGAGTTTGACTGAACCTGCATTATGAATCCCCCTCTTCTATTCGTAATTTTTCAGCTCATAACTGTGGCTTAGCAAGAGGTATTCCAGCGACGCCGTGATGGTGCTTTCTCGCGTGGATTTGCTTGATGTTTAGACTTGGCATGCAAAATAACCAAAAGAATAAAAATAATCTCGCCTATGTGTGCCTATAAAAACACATTTTTGTTATATTCCCTGCTCTACGCGCAACGTAATTTAATATTTTTCGGATGGCTTACCACTTCATGTCAAAATCTCTTCTACATCCACGTCACTGGGCCAGTTGGTTGGCTGTCCTTATTCTTCGAATAATTGCCTTACTCCCTTTTAAAGTAAAAATGTTAGCAGGCGGTGCGTTTGGCAGGTTTGGCTATCGTTTTTTTAAGCGCCGTCGTCATATTACCGCTACCAACATTGCGTTGTGTTTTCCACAGAAGAGCGCCGCTGAACAAACCCAGTTAGTCAAAGACATTTTCGTGTCCAACGGTATCGGTTTTTTTGAAATTGCTTGGGCGTGGTGGGCGAACCCGGAATCTTTACGTAAACGTTTTACGGTGCACGGCTTAGATGTACTGAAAAAAGCGACAGAAAACGGCCAAGGTGTGCTCTTGATCGGTGGGCATTATACCCACCTGGACCTCGCTGGCCTGATGGTGAATTTGGTCGCGGATATGGACGTTATCTACCGAAAAAATAACGATGCCGTTTTTGAACACGTCATCACCGAAGGCAGAAAGCGCGTATTTAAAAATGTGCTCGAACGCTCTGACATGCGTGAAATTATTCGTAAGTTACGTGATGGGCGTGTGGTGTGGTTTTCACCGGATCAGGATCACGGGATCAAAAACTCAGTGTTTGCCCCCTTTTTCGACATCCCAGCAGCCACGGTAACCTCAGCCAGTAAACTCATGAAGCTGGGCAAGGCCAAACCCGTGTTCGTTGCCCATAAGCGAGATCTGGATACCAACCATTATCATATAACATTTGCTGTTCCAGAGGATGAGTTCCCAAGCGGTGACGATGTAACCGATGCAAGTATTATTAACCAAATGATAGAACACGCGATCAGACAACAGCCAGACCAGTACATGTGGGTACATCGGCGTTTTAAAACGCGCCCACCAGGGGAACCTTCGGTTTACTAAAAAGCGCTCGATACAACCTAAGAATAAAACGGGCTGAATTACTTTTCGGCCCTGGTCAAAAAAGCACAACGGCTCAAACACCCACTTCGGCAATTTGAACACGGTTGTTCCTACTGAGAATCCCCCGCCTATTAGTACTAGGTTTTGCCTTTACTCTTATCGCAATTCGCTTGATGAAGTGCTCCACTCAGTATTCATCCAGCGATTTTTGATTGAGACACCGCTATATCGTAATAGTTGTTCCCTTTAAAATACTCAGAGCGCTGTGAAAATGCAGCTGAGGCATTCCTTTCAGGCGTGTTTTAAGAAGTCTTACACCGCCATGCATGACTTCGTAAAAGTACAACTATTGATTCAGTCAAACGCCTTGTTTAAGCCTTTTACAGTCTCGCTGAGTGAGCATTTATTAACGCAGAATGGCGTTAATAAAAAGAGTGTTAACGTAGTAAACAACAACTCAGCAAACGCTAACATAGTAAACAGTAAGCTATCTACGCCAACTAGCGAATCATTCGAAATACGCATGTTAACTGACTTACTCAACAAAAAATGTCGCAGTAAAACCGTTAGATTTATTCAGAATGTGCGTCTGTGTTCCTGTACTCTCCGCAGTCACAATAAGCTTTGTGGTATGTCTATATATGTCTTTCACCGCGCCGTTGGTCAGCTTAATTTTCCGCAGATTTTTAGGCAACGTAATAGAGCGAAACACCACAGACGTTTCATGCCCTAATGTTACCGCCCCCTCGCCTAAGGCGATTTGTTTATTTTCCCCAGTCAATAAGAGTGTTTTCTTTATATGCGCGAGCAGTTGTTCGTTAAATTCTTCAGGGGTAGCGTAAGGCGATTTTGAAAAGTGCTGACGGACTTCTTTTCTAAACGCATCTAATGATGAGGTTAAGGTTAAACTCAAGGTATGCTCTGACATTATACTTAGTCGCAGCACTGAATAATCAAACCCATGTGCATGAACACTGATTGAACAACACATCAATGCAATAAACACGACAACCTTACTGGTTAGAATACGAATGTTGCCCATGTTTACTCTGCCCATGCGCCGTAAAAACAATCTAGAAATTCATTACTTTCCAGCGACAACACATGATAATGATAGCCACGTATTTCATCAGTATGGCCTCGGCATTCATCAAGCTCCGCTGCTTCGTTTCCCTCGTCATCTAATTTTGCGTAGAGCCCAAAACCATCTAATGCATAGCCAATCATTGCTGAGTGATCATCCGATTGGGCGATACGCGTTGTCATGCCGGTATCACCATGATAGTGATAGCCTAAACTGTTGTTTACATGGCCGCCCGCATCGTCAACTGGGGCAATTTGATAGCCCGCTAGGATAATGTCTATGTCTGCTGGGTGATCAAAGCGTACGCCGTTAAATGCAAGTCCTCTAACCGAGGGGCCATATTCTACCCCGGCCTGCTCTAGGGTAGGTCCGTCACTTAATGTGACCGGCTCACTTTGTTTCACCGGCGTGATGGGAATGAGATAGGAAACCTGAGCACTCACCCACTCGGGTAAGCACTGCGCGCACATATTAGTATATTTGTCTTCAATATTCGGATCTGCTCCTTCTGCGCACTCTTGCGCGGTTTCCATTCTACGAACACTGCCGTCGTCTTCATACATTTTGAAACCCGGATCATCGTAATAGGTCGCTAAATTGGCGATAAACGGACCATCAAGATCGTTAATTTCACCTTTATCGAACCATAGGCCGCCATCCTCTGCGGTGTCATATATGGTTTCAGGGCACCACGGTCCCATGTCATGTTCTGATGCGATATGCTTTGAAGTGATTTCGTAGCATAGGGTGTCACTGCCATCAACTAACGTGCAAGATACTGTGTTTACACTGACATTTTCCCCTGTTAGAAATAGCGTTGCATCCACGTCAATCACTATCCCTTCATCGGTAACGGGCTCGGTACTGGTATCATCTTCAACGATAATTTCATCAGCAGCGCTCTGGTCAAGCTGCGTATTATCACTTCCACCACACGCGACTAAACCCAAACTCAATGAAACAAAAGCAGCACTTCTTATTTTGCGCATCACAACAATCCTCTTTATTGGCCTAGTCATTATTTTTTAATCCATAGGTTCTGAATAAGCCTTGCCTAAGGCGGCCGCACCGACGGAAATTGGTAATCACCTTACTAAAGTTAAAGAGCAAACATTGTGGAGAAAATAAGGATATTGCGCGCACTTTTAGCCCCGCGTCGCCTCAGCGCAACGTTAAAAAAGCATCGTTAAAAAGCTACGTTAAATAGAGCCACATTAATTAGCCCAAGGCCAACAAAGAATAAGTGTACTCGGCCAAGAACTAGGGCAGCGTGTATTTTGCGCATACGTTAGTACGCTTCTGCACCCAACATTACTGACTAATAACGCCAGAGGCTTAGTCCATGATTGGCAAAGGTAAAATGCACTGGAGGCACCTGTATGCTAGCTCTATGCTAGCAGGCCACAGCTAACAACTGATTTTTCATCCCATAAACAAAACGCCAACCTTGATTAAATAAGTACGATGCAATACTTTAGCGCGCACATCACTTTGCAATAGAGTCTCGCGTGTTTTATTTAGTCGCTGTCACCGTTTTATGGGCATTTTCGTTTTCACTCATTGGTGAATATTTGGCGGGTGCCGTCGATAGTTACTTTGCCGTAGTTACCCGAGTATTGCTCGCTTCGTTGCTGTTTCTGCCGTTTCTAAAAGTGTCACTGCTGACATTCAAGCAAAAACTGGCTCTGGGAGTTTTAGGCGCCCTTCAACTGGGCATGATGTATATCTTTTTTTATCACTCGTTTCTTTATTTATCTGTGCCTGAAGTTCTGTTATTTACCATTTTCACGCCCCTTTACGTGGCAATGCTCAACGATGCCTTGTTTAAACGCTTCTCGCCTTTTCATATGTTTTGCGCGCTGATTGCAACTATCGGCGCAGCGATCATTCGTTTTGAGGGCGTCAGTGAGAATTTCTGGACAGGCTTTTTCATTGTACAAGGGGCTAATCTATGTTTTGCCCTAGGACAAGTTGGCTATCGCAAATTGGCCTCAACATTCCAGCCATCCGTTTCGAATCACAATATATTTGCCTGGTTCTACCTTGGCGCGCTGACTGTGGCCTTACCTGCCTTCTTTATGTTCGGCAACACAGATCAGTTACCGCAAACAACAAGCCAATGGGGAGTACTGTTGTGGCTGGGCATAGTGGCATCTGGGATGGGTTATTACTTTTGGAATCAAGGTGCATTGCGCGTATCGGCCGGTACCCTAGCCATTATGAATAATGCACTGATACCCGCTGGGCTGATTGTTAACCTACTTTTGTGGCAAAAAGATACCGATTTTAGCCGCCTAGCACTGGGCGGTTTTATTATTGCTATTGCACTGTGGTTATCACAAAAGCGCAGTCAAAAAGATGCCCGACTATTGCCAAGTAACGACAGTTAACGAACGAGGCCAAGCATTTAAACGTCCACTTATTTAACCGCCGTGGATCATATTGGTATAAATTGGCTTAACTTCGACGATAAACACTTATCATCTTGTAGTCTTTTCTTGGCCCAGTTACCTGCCACGTAGACTCCCAAAGTGGCCAGTGATCAAAGTTATAATTCACCACATAATGATCGTCACCACACAGATGTTGTGCATTTGGGTCAGCAGCACTAAAAGAGTGGAAAAAACGCTTATCATCAAACAATACAACCAATTTACCGCCAGTTTGCTGCCAAAAATAGCTGCGCTGCGCTTGTAACTCCCGCCCGTCAGGCGCAGTTACCACACCAGTTTCATGGTAAATCAACTCTGAATCTGACCAGCTAAAGTTCGCCTGTCCTTCAAACGAGAACGTTTCCCCGCGTTGTTGTAGGATCTGTCTGCTAAGCTGCCACGTACCTACAAAATCTGTTAGGCAAGAAGGATGTTGATTCATCGCCACTGTATTGGGATCTTGCGTTTTACTGTTGTTTCTATTTACCACTGCCAATCCTTATCAATGGACACACGCCCAGGTTTAACCAAGCGTTTGCCCTGTGTGGGTTATCTACTCTTATTTACCAAAAATAGCTGACAGTCGCTGATAATTGATCTGAACGCCCCGGGGTACCGGGAATTTCCTCAAAGGATTCATCCCACATATTATCGACTGCCAGTACCAGCTCTAAACCTTCAACCTGCGGCGGTGCATAAGTCAGAGTGATGTGGGTGAAAAACGCTTTATCGTCACCGTTTCGCAACAGGTTCTTTTCTTGTTTACGCCATTCATTGTCGACTCTTAATTCAAGCGCCTCGCCAGGATACCAAATCACTCCTAGCGTAAAACGATGAGGTGGATAGTTTAACGCGTAGAAGCTCGCGTCTATGTTCTCGTCACCATAATCCTCAGATTTATCAAGATAGGTATAGCTGGTCACAAAATCAGCGTTTTCCATGCGCGTAATGGCGATAAACTCAAAACCAATTGTTTCAATATCTACCGGATTCGCCACCCGCGCAGAAGTGGAGTCGAAGCTGTAGGTCCAGTCCGTTAATTCGTTATCCCAGCGGTAGAAAACAGCTGAGTCTACCCGCCATGTAGCTTCATCTAAAGAAAGTCCCAATTCTAGGTTTTTACTGGTTTCTCGCTCAAGCGTATCATTGCTTCTAAACAGCCCACTTGAGGTACTTCCACCAATAGCGGTATACCCTGCTACTTGCGTGGCTTCTGAATAGGACAAGTTAACCGCGCGTGCTGAATTGTCTGAGTTTATTTTATGCCAAACAACATCGCTTATCAGCGATATGCTCGAATCATCGCGATTGGTATCGTCATAGGCGACTCCTGCCCGAAACGTAATGTGCTCATTGTCTTTTAAGGCTATTGCGTATTCAGGAACCAAACTTACTTTGTAGTAATCTCGCGAAGTAAAGTTGTTTTCAAGACTAGTCGATTCAATCTCGTCTGCTGTGAATTGAACGGCATAGTTCAGCGCAAGTTTCTCAGTAAGCCCATGGCGACCTGATGCCGCGACTGATTTTACCTTAGTTTCGTGAAATGCTTGAAAGCTCTCTGGGTTTTCTCTTGAAAAAACATAGTGATCGTTTTGCTGACGGTAATAAGCTGACACTTCAAAAGTGCTTTCTTGAGCATATTGCTGCTGGTGATTGAATATTAACAAACGGGTTTCTAAATCTTCTGTTTCATTCACATTGAAAGGGGTATACAGGTTAGGCCAGCCAAAAAACTTTTGTTGATAGCCAAAAAACAAGTCGGTTTGCGATGAGTCACTTAACAGCTGTATGCGCCCTGAGGCCCGTTCAAATTGATGGTCGCCATTATCTATTGTTCCATCACTTTCAGAGCGAGAGTACTCTCCTTCAATACCGGCTTTCCATTGTGAAGAGTCATCCACCGACCAGGAAACAGCGTTGTGAATTCGTTGCATATTGAAGTTATTGTTACCCATGCCTAACGAAACACTGCCTGCTGTTTGAATTGGCCGCCATTTAAATGCAACCGAGCCGACTGAACTATTAGCGCCATAAAGTGAATTATCCACCCCTGTTAAAATAGTGGGTGCGCTGAGCATTTCAGGGGCAATCGGCATTTCAGCAACGTAATGCCCGGTTTGTGGGTCGATAAGGGTAGCGCTTCCCACACTAAAGCCTGTGTTTTCAAAAATTCCACCGCGGATGGTGATATCAGCTTGTGCTTCAGCCATGTTTCTAGATTGCAGATCGACTCTAGGGTCGTATTCTAAATTTGAGATGGGCGAATTAAAGGTGCCAACAGGTGATTCATTCGCCGTTGCTGCGCCCTCAACCGTGATTTTTTCGATGTCCTTTTCGATGACATTTTCGGTGTTGCTTTCTATCGGTCTTTCCGAGTTTTTTTCAACAACCACCGCACTGAATGAAGAGAGTGAAAAGGTAGAGGCTATACACATAGCCGTTGTTATTACTGCGCGGATCATTGTTCTTCCTTTTTTTGCGGCATGTTTGTATGTCTTATTGTGTACTTTCAAAAATAACCTTAGCGGGCGTACTCGTGCCTAACCCGAAAGCATTCAGCAGAATATATCGCTGCAGGTTTATAATTAATGGTTTGTAGCTCGGTATATGTCATACGTATTTGTAGTCACGTATTTATAGTTGCGGGTTTGCAATGTAAGGGCTCGCAAATAAACCAGTGCAATCCTTAACCCGATACCAAATGGGCGTGGATTGTATATGATTGGCAGGAGCCTAGGAAGGTGCTGTAGCACAGAAACCTGTAGGCGACATTTGGTCATACAGGTTTGCATAGTCGCCCCCAGCCTAACACCGAGCTAGAGGTGGTTTGTGCGACTTTGTGTGTGACTTTTTATACGGTAGCTTTTTGCGAGCAATATAACCGTTCACTTTGTCGCAGTTTCGCGGTGGTTGGTTTTACATTACCACTTGGTTAGCGTGTCTTGCACTGTTTGCATATCTGGATCGTTGCTTTCAAGCTCTTCCTTGTCTTGCTGCATTATGCGCAGCACTCGCGCCAGATAGGCTTGGGTTTCCAGACTGCGTTTAGCTACTTCATCTTTGCTAGGTTGGTAGCCATCAAGCTCACCTTTTTCAATTATGCCCTTGTCTGCCAACAGGCACTCAAGTGATGCCAAGCGCTCCTTGGTGACTGACAATTCCATCGCCAAAGACATAGCAACTGACAATGCTTGCTCAGTTTGCTTTTGCGCTAAAAAGTACGGCCGTTGACCTTTGGCCTTGGTGCCTGCCAAGTTAACTTTTTCAACGTCACTTAGGTGTTTTTTTGTATCACTCATGCGGCATTCTCACTCATATTCGCATTTTTCTTTGCGCTGTTTTTAGCGCTCTTTTTAGCACCGTTATTTGCACTTTGGCCTTTCCACAAGCCTATCGCATTCCATACTGGCGAGCGGCCGTAGTCCTCACCATCCGATTTAGGTTTACCAAAGATTTTCTCGTCGACTTTGGAAACCACGCCCACATCAAACAAATCGTTAGGGTCGAATCCACACTCAGCGAAGATTTTAGCTAAATCCAATTCGTGCATTGGCCCCCAATAAGGTTCGTTGTTAAAGTAGGTGTCCCAATCTCGAATAAACTGTTGATATACATCCATGCCAGCATATTGCGGCTGTTCTAAATGCAAATTTAACCCACCGTCTGCGAGCAAACGGTGAATGGTTTTGAGAATTTTTGGCAATGATTGATGAGACAGTTCATGTAAGAACATCGAAGTGGTAATTAAATCGAATGAGCCGTCATCGTATTGGCTTAATTCTTCAGCATTAGCTTGTACAAACTGAATATTTTCGATACCTAGTGAAGCCGCTCTAGCGTGGGCATAGCGTAAACTTGGGCGCGCCACATCCACCGCTATCACTTGAGCATCAGGGAAATGCTGCGCCAGCGGCAGAGCATTGTGGCCTACTGTGCAACCAATATCTAAAATTCGTTTCGGAGAAAAGTCTGGATATTGGGTTTTGAGCCAGTTCGCTATCCCTTGGCCTCCGCCATCACTGAGCGCCCCCAATAAACCGGCGGTAGTAACAAACAAACCAAGATCGTAGCTGGCGGCCACTGTCACGTCGTTCTCGAAGTACTCTTGGTAATAACACCCAGGTTGGCAATGTATATCCACCGAGCCCACATTGGGCGGGATACTAACACTGCTATCAAGCTGAATATTTGCGTTGCCCTCACAGGCTTTATCGACTTTTTCCACTATGTTTTCAATTTGCCCTAACACTTGTGAGCGGGCGGCTTGATGGCGCATTTCCATGGTGTTACGGCGCAATGCACTCCACATCTGAAAATAACCATTATTCAGCATGTGCTTTCGTACTTCATGACGCGAGGTGGGCTCGCTGCCTGTTTGAGCGATAATGGCTGGCTTGACTTGCTTATCATACGCAGTTTTCACCCCAGGCAATATTTGGCTGCTTAAATGTACATTTAAGTGAGTGAGAAAATTTAGCCGCGCAACTTCGTCATGGTTGCCGCTAGGAAATACCGCATGCTTTGTTAATACATCCCAGCTTGGTAACGCGTTACTGCTCATTTTCACCTCCAATGATCTCAAATTCAGTTAATTCATAGTGGGTCTGCATATAGCCATCAACACCGGCTTTGAGTAATAAATAGTCATCATCAGCAGTCACCCATAAATTATAGGGAGGGTGTTCTTCCGGTAAGTTACCTGCGGTATCGACTACTTGAAAATGACGCGCAATAAACTTACCAGCCTGCACCACTATGCTCTCTTCGCCCACATAACGAATCCCTAAACCATTCATTTTAAACAATAGCGGCCCAGTTGCACCGCGATGATCAGGCGAGGTTAGCATGATGTCAGGGAAGAAGGTTTTACCCGGCCCTTGGGATAAATCATAGAGCTTCATTAGAATACCGTCGCCCACAATAGGGTGCGACTGTAGCCACTTAACTGGCTGCTCGAGTTCAATTCGCTGGCTAATGCGCCCGTCTCTTTGATTATGGGTTTCACATTCAGCGTAAGTACCGGTAAAGCGAAGCCATCCGCTTCCTTCATATTTGTCGCCAACAGATAAGCGCACGCTACAATCGATAGGGCTGCAATCTTGACGCATAGATTGTACAACATCGCGCACCACATTAGGCTCATCATCGATTTCACAATGGGCGTGCATCACTTGCACACCGTCCGATTGATTCGTCAGAGTGAAAAACTCTCTTCCGCGCTCTTGTCCAAACCGTTCAGGTTTTTTACTGGTGTATTGAATCGTTCCGCGAATCGTTCTGTGCTTCATGTTTGCTCTGCCTTACATCTGCTTTTTTAAAGGGCATATTTGCCTGCGTTGAAAAATAATTCAGTGATCACGACCGGCCTATTTGGGCGATGTCAATTTGTCACCAATTAGATTTGCAAGCTATGCTAAAACTGAGCTATAAATATAATTGTTATATCAATAGCACATTAACTTAAAGATGCACTAAAAATTAATGCAATTCAAGGTTAAATTGTTGTCAATATCAGCCATAACACCTATGACAATTATCAAAAATTTAAAGGTAATCCGATGCAAACGACCACTAAAACCGCAAAAGAAATATATAACGACGTAAAAAATAACCCTGCACGTAAGCGTTTTGGTTTTGGCAACAAAGCCGTATTGGTCAATATCGACCCGCAAAAAGCCTATACCTGTACCGATGAATTTGCGACGGCATATGAAACAGACCCACGCCAAATGGAGTACATCAATGAGATGTCGAAAACGTTTCGTGCGCTAGGCTGGCCGGTCGTTTGGACGCACGTCGCCTATATGCAAAGCGCCGAGGATGCGGGTATTTGGGGAACGCGCACTGATACGCCTGATTCACTGCAAAACATTAAGTTTGACTCACGACGCAGTGAATTCGATGACCGCCTCGAAATCGATTACGTCAAAGACGTAGTGTACTTAAAGAAGATGCCCTCAGCCTTTTTTGAAACCCAATTACAATCACTGCTAGTGTGGCACCAAGTTGATACAGTGATCCTAACTGGCGGTTCTACCTCTGGGTGTATTCGCGCTACCGCTGTTGATTCTTTATCTCGTGGCTATCGCACTATTGTTCCTGAAGAGTGCGTGGCAGATAAACATGAAAGTTACCACTATGCCAATCTAACGGATTTATCACTGAAATATGCCGACGTATTAACCCTGAACGAAGTAAACGAATGGCTCAGCGGGCAAACAGCACAGCAAAACGGTAAATAGCAATTAACGAGGTGTCGACAGATGAAGAGTGATCCTGGATTTTACGATTATTGGCCTTATGAAAACCGCCCCAAAATACGCTGGCCAGGGGGTAAAAAAATGGCATTTTGGGTGGCCCCCAATATTGAATTTTATGAGCTAAACCCGCCGGCGAATCCATCACGAAAAGCCTGGCCTCAACCTTACCCTGCTACACAAGGCTACAGTATTCGTGATTATGGCAATCGCGTGGGTCATCAGCGGCAAATGGATTTACTCGACAAATACGGTATACGGGGTTCTATTTCGTTATCCACTGCCCTTTGCGACCACCACCCAGAAATTATTCAAATGTGCAAAGAGCGTAATTGGGAATTTTTTAGTCACGGCATTTACAATACCCGTTACACCTATGGTATGTCTGAACAGCAAGAACGCGACATGATCAAAGATTCCATGGAAACCATTTACCAGCACACGGGGCAAAAGTGTGCGGGTTACTTAGCACCAGCACTGTCACACTCAGAACTCACCTTAGACTTATTTGCCGAAGTAGGAACTGAATTGTTTGGCAATGAAGGGGGTATTTATACGTGTGATTTATTTCATGACGATCAGCCTACGCCCATTCACACACGCAGTAATAAACCCTTTGTTTCTATTCCTTATTCACTGGAAATGAACGACACCATTGCCTTCGTGGTGAATAAAATTGAGCCTAGACGCTACGGCAATATGCTCAAGAAAAACTTTGACCGACTCTACGCCGAAGCAGACGAGTCAGGCACCATTATGTGTATTCCCACCCACAATTATCAGGTGTCTTGCCCACATCGCATGAAAGCATTTGAAGAGGCGCTTGATTACATTACCAGCCATGACGATGTGTGGGTAGCCACAGGCAAAGAGATTGCCGATCACTACCTTGAGCATTACTACGAACAAGCCAAAACAGACATTGCGCAAAAAAATGCTGCTTTGGGCCCCGCTGCCACACATAAAGGAGCGAAATAATGGCCCTTGATAAATCATACCTAGAATACAGCCACCGTAGTCATGGCATGGATCACGACCGTTACGACTGGTCGATGCTCACCGACCGCCCCAAAATCACTTGGCCTGACGGCAAAAAGCTCGCCTTGTGGGTGAATGTGCCTTTGCAGTTTTTCCCGCTGGATCAAAAGGGTGAACCGTTTAAAATTCAGGGCGGCATGACTATGCCCTACCCTGATCTACGTCATTTTAGTTTGCGCGATTATGGTAATCGCGTGGGTATTTTCCGTTTTTTAAAAGCGTTTGATAAATACGGCGTAACCCCTACGTTTGCGATGAATACCCAGCTAGCCAAGCGCAATCCGTATTTGCTCAACACCATTAAAGAGCGCGGTAATGAAGTGATGTGCCACGGCATGCACATGGATGCCCTGCATTACGGCGGCCAAGACAAACAACTAGAAACCCAACTAGTACAAGATTCGGTAAATCAATTACGTGAGTTAACCGAGCAAAACATCACAGGTTGGTTAAGCCCAGGGCGCAACGAAAGTGAAAATACCCCGGAGCTGCTAGCTGCAAACGGTATCGAATATTTTTGTGACTGGGTGAACGACGATATGCCCTACAGGTTTAAAACAAACAAGGGCAACTTGTGGGCCATGCCGCTTTCAAACGAGCTAGATGATGCGTTTATTATGCTCAATAACTTACACAGTGAAGACAGTTACGCAGAGCAAATGATTGATGCCTGTGACTTCTTACTAAAAGAAGCAAACCACAGTGGCGGGCGAATTCTGAGCTTAAATATTCACCCCTGGATGCTAGGGCAACCCCATCGTATTGGGGCGCTAGAGCAGGTGCTGGAATACGTGATGAGTCAAGACGTATACAGCGCCAGCGCCAGCGATATTCTGCAGGCGTTTACGTCACAAACTACGACCTAAAAAGCCTTTAACAATAAACCCGCGGGGCATTTACATAATGCGCCGCGGGTTTTGGATACCTGCCAATAGGGACTTTTAACGCCGATATACCCGTGACCAGCTAATCAGCATATCCGCTACCAATTGCCCTCAACGGCATGTCTAGCTCCAATTCAGGCACTTGCAACCCCACCCAAGCCGGAAAGGTATTGCTGTTTGGACCAGGGAATAAGGTGTATTCGTCTGCCCAGGGGTAGCGTTTAACAGCAGCTGTGATTTTAGGGATAAGCTCTGCTGCCTTATCACCCTGAATCGATAAAACCTTATCTGGTTTTGCCCCATACCAAAAACGATCAGGCGTGGCTGTTTGGTATTCTCGCAGCGCTGGCAACCCGCTATTTACCCGCCAACCAACAACTTCATACACTGTATATTCAGGGTCGTTTTCTTGCTTAACAGCTAACCAAGTATGCACTGCAAACCAGCCACGCCAACTAAAGGCATCTGCTGCGTAAACTTCAATCGATGCTTGGGTATCCGTTACTGGGTTGAGGGCCAAGCCCGCTGATTCACGAGACGCTGTGCGCCAATCTTTGTTGCTACACGCCCCAAGCAAAATAACTAATGCGATAATCGCCAGTACTTTCATTTTTTGCCTCATATACTACCTAAACCTTTTCATTCACAACGTTAATTTGCCGCGCTGTTTAATCTTTCGTTGTTGCACATCAGAAAACATCTTGTATTCGAAGAACAATAAAGCAAATTTGCATTGTTCAAGCAAGGACACACTTGTTACCAATTTCGTCATCCCCCCGTGGTACAGGGCTTTTGATTGCTGACTTAATTTAATACCGAAAAACATCAACTGCACAAGATGAGAGTATCGAGGCGCTTTTTTTGATTAGACGAGTAAGATGAAGGAAAGGTATTAAACACCTACCGCAAAAGTATAGGTATCGAGGTAGTGGCTCATGCACGTTTTGGGGCTTTGCCCTGGGCCAACGAAAAAAGTGGCGCAATATCGTGGCTGAAAAAGGAGCAATTGACGCCATAGTCTCTTGTTAGGTTTCGTCTTTAATATTGGTCTTGTTCTTAAACAAATTCTTCGTCCAAATCTTATTTAGTTTTCTTAGAAGTAAAGGCTTTATTAACTCGAATACAATACCTGTTAATCCATAGGCTAAACCTAAAAATCCGGTTGGTGTTTTATTAGCTGCCGTTTGCTCATAACACATTATCTGTAACAACTTCATTTGCCCCCCTTGTCACCAAACTTGGAACGCTCGCGGGGAATTTCTGCATCAGGATTGAAAAATAGATACAATATAAAAACTACCCACATTGCCAAAAATGAAGCTACGGCAGATACAACAATTCTAAACGCAATCTCACTGGCAGTGCCGACAGCTCCATTGGTCAATATGCGATAAAATACAAAAAACATAATAATTGATGATGAAATCAATGCATATTTTAGAGCTCGCCTTGGCAAAGACTTTTTAGGCATATATTTCCTCTAGACAGCGAACTTTTAAATAAGGGGCGCAGGCACGTGGGGCATAATGGCGAAGCCGCCCTGCGTGTATGTGTCCTAGCGAATGAAGTGAGTGACTTAATTTTTTTGTTAGCTCGCTTTGTACAATGGTTGATGAAATAAAGCCAAGCAAAAAACTCCTCCGAGGGTGTAATGTAGTTTTTTTCAGAATAGTTGTCCTCTTCGTCCTTTATAGTGAGCACTATCTCACCTTTATTTTTGATGAGCTTTACATTAATTATTCCTGTGTATCCAAAAATGGTGGCATCTATATCTGGAAAAATTATATTGTCGGGGAAGCGGCAGAAAAAACGGTCGGTAGAACTCAAAAATAACTCTACGACGTCAATGGCGTCTTCCACTTCTGCTGTTTTTGGAACCAAGTAGTCGTGTTCAATTTTGTTTCTTAAAAAGTTTACTTTCTTGAGGATTCTCGGTGTGCCAATCCCACATTTTTCACACAGCTCTAATTTACGAGGGAAACTCATGTTATTCGGAGAGTTGATGCCGAATGCATTAATTAGTAAATCGATCTGGAAATGCAATGCCCTTTTCGTATTCGAATAAGCATTAACTTTATCTCGAACAGAATCACTAGTGCTTATGTCTTCACGTGCAAATTCTAGATAATCAATTGGCTTAATTTCGTTGTCGATGGTCAATTCTGTCCACTCTGGATCATAGACTGTGTGGCTGTAGTTTAAATATCTAGATAATTCATCCATGTAATCCTCGAATTTCACAGTAAGCTAACGCCTTGCTCTAACGAATCCCCTCATAATTATGAGCAGAAACAATAATATAGACACGCATAGCGCTATTTGACGTCTTCTATTGAAAGTAGGAATTTCGCCAAAAACCAACCAAGCTGTTACGGGCAAAAAACAACACCATGCGTGATATTTCTATCTTACACGATTTGCTTAAAAAACAATGCCCTAATCTACATGCCAAACGTCTTTCCTCATTGATGATTGCCACCCAATCTTTGCTGGATGGCCAGCAACTGTCGTTGACCGAATAATCTTTGCTGGATGGCTATCCTCGATAGAAAGACACCCATGATAAAAATGGTCAATTTTCAGGGCTGAACTACACTTAATTTGTGTTTCATTCTGTCAGGTAGATGGACTATGCCTCAACCTCGAAAAAGCCAAATTAGTTTAATCGATACCCCTTATTACCATTGTGTTTCCCGATGTGTCCGTCAATCATATTTATGTGGCACTGATAAGCATTCTGGGCAAAGTTACGAGCACCGCCGAGGTTGGGTAGAAGAGCGTTTATTGTTTCTATCGACAGTATTCGCAATAGACATTTGTGCTTATGCGGTTATGAATAATCACACGCATGTGGTGCTTTGTGTGGATAAAGCCTTGGCTGATAATTGGGATAGCGATGAAGTATTGAGGCGCTATCATAAACTGCACAGAGGCACATTGCTGACTCAGAAATTCATGAATGGGGATACGCTGAGCCAAGGAGAGCTAATCACCTTCGATGAGACCGTTGAAACCTATCGGCAACGATTGTATGAAATAAGTTGGTTTATGCGTGACTTAAATGAGTATATTGCTCGCGAAGCCAATAAAGAAGACGGCTGCACTGGTCGTTTCTGGGAAGGAAGGTTTAAATCTCAAGCTTTGTTGGATGAAAGTGCGGTCTTAGCGTGTATGGCTTATGTGGACTTGAATCCCATTCGTGCAAAAATGGAAAAAACACCCGAAACATCAAAGCACACCAGTATCAAAAAACGCATTCACGCCATTAAAAACCAACAACCTCAACCGAGCGTTTTAAAACCCTTTGTGGGAAACCCTTGTGAAAATATACCCAAAGGTATCCCCTACTCACTTAAAGACTATTGTGAACTCGTCGACACTACGGGCCGATGCATTCGTGATGATAAGGCCGGTCATATCAATAATACTCAAAGCCCCATTCTAGAGCGACTCGGCTTAGATTCAGCTCAATGGCTAACGTTAACCACTGAGTTCGAAAAACACTTTTGCTACGCTGCAGGTGCGGAGCAAATGATGAATGCATTCAAACGCCATACCCATCATCAACGACTGCGAGGAATGACCAAAGCGAAAGCGTTGTTAAAACGCGCATAAG
>Ga0207906_1000398_pt1 | contig 17857 bp, 22 predicted proteins | sample LinPmetageLP37_FD_184050 | JGI IMG/M metagenome (GOLD analysis project Ga0207906, IMG submission 184050) | Marine viral communities from the Pacific Ocean - LP-37 (SPAdes) | ecosystem: Environmental > Aquatic > Marine > Oceanic | place: Pacific Ocean | collected 2010-06-16 | reverse complement strand
GGCGGGATGCTTCGTGGCTTTGGTGGCGGCGCTGGGGCGTTCCGATGACTCTGCGGGCTGATCGGAAGTGGCGTCGGGCGATGCGGCTCGCCAAGGGTTCTGTCAGGCGCCGCAAGGAGCGGGAAGACTTTTACCGTTCCGGGGTCGTCCCGTCGTGGTGGAGGCTATGATCGGTCCCGTGTTTGACGACGAGTTGGCTTGGCGCGAGGAGGCGTTTGGTGAGCATCCGATCTTGGGGCCGTGGGGGGATCCGTTTCACAGCGACGAACCTTTGGAGTGCGGTATCGAAAACCCGGAGGTTTGCGAGTCGTGTCAGTGAGGGAGTGGGTGATGTGCGGGACGATCCTTGTCCTGTTCACGTGTATTGCCTTTACGGTTTGGGGTTTGGGTCGGACGTTACAGTCGTTGTTCGACTAGATGATGGCTGAAGATCGCAACCCGGAGTCTGAACTGGATCGCCTACTGTTGGAGGCTTTCGGGTCAGGAGAGTACGTCACGACGGGGCGTGGCATGAAGACCCGCGAAGAGGCTGAAAAACGCAGAAAGCAGGCGCACGAGATTCGCAATCTGGTGTTGATGGGGTTGGCGGCGTTGACGATGTATGGCGGTGCGACCGGTGCGACCGCCCCAGCGACAAGAGCGGTGCCGGGGGGAACGGGTCCGGGTCTAAACGAGCGACTGCGATCAGCGTTCAAGGACGTGGGTGCGGCACCGGGTATGGGGCGTACATTGTTTCGGTCGCCTCCGCAGAGGCAGTTACGCATGGACGCTGGACCCCACGCTTCGGGTTCGATGGCAGAGTTTTTGGACGTTTTGTCGGGTACTCCCGGTGGTGCTGCCGGTGGTGCCGGTGCTGTGGGCGGGGCTTCGCTTGGGGCAATCCTTGGGGCGGGACAGTACCACCCGGAGCGGCAGCGGAAACGACGTGCGGCGGAGCAACAGCAGATGTTGGCAAATCGTCATACTGGGCGGCGATGATGGCTAGCAGCCCAGCAAGATGAGCAGGATCACTAAACTCGTCGTAGCATTGACCGGCCTGTTGGTGGCGGTCGGTACCCTGATCGGAACGATCAGCATGAATGTAGGCCGGTCATCCCAACCGGAGGGGGTGACCATTATACTGAACTCCCCTGAGGCGTACGCAGAGTTTCTTGCCGGTCACCCCGCTGGATGAGTCGCCTGACTGAACTCCAGCAGGAAGCCGAATGGCGACACTGTTGCGAGAGCGAACCCTACTTTCTGCGCAACTACTGGCATATCGCCCATCCGGCGCAGGGGAAGATCCTGTTCAACCTGCGTGGCGCACAGTCTTCGGCGTTGCAGCATTGGGATGACAACCGGTATTCGCTGACTCTCAAGGCCCGCCAGATCGGGTGGACGACCCTTGTAGCAGCACACCAGTTTTGGATGGCGTTCTTCAAGGACGATCAGAACATTATTGACCTGTCGCGTACGGAACGCGAGTCGGTGCTGCTGCTACGGAAGACGAAGTATGGTTTCAAGCACATGCCGGATTGGCTGGTGGCTCGTGGCCCCGATTCGCTGATGGAGCATCAGCAGAGGATGGCGTTCAGCAATGGTTCGCAGATCACTTCGATGCCTTCAGCGTCGGATCCGGCCCGTGGCGAGTCGGCATCGTTGGTTGTGGTTGACGAGTGGGCGTTCTTGCCCAACCCGGAGGAAGCGTGGGCATCTATTGAACCGGTGGCTGATGTCGGAGGCCGAATCATTGGTCTTAGCACGGCGAATGGAAGCGGAAACTTCTTTCACGAACTATGGGTGGGGTCGTCTACGGGGACGAACCGGTTTGCACCGATGTTCTTTCCGTGGTCTGCCACGGAGGATCGGGACGAGTCGTGGTACCAGTCGAAGAAGGAGTCGATGCTGGCGTGGCAGTTGGCTCAGGAGTATCCGACGACGCCTGAAGAGGCGTTTATCAAGTCTGGTAACCCGGTTTTCGACTTGGACGTGTTGGATGCGATGAACAGCACCGTCGAAGAGGGTCAGATGGGTTATTTGTGGGAACCGTATCCCCGAACAGTGGAGTTCCGTAGAGATGCTCACAGTTTGGCGTGAACCCGTATCTCATCGCCCGTATTGTATCGGGGTTGATACGGCTGAGGGGCTGATACACGGGGACTATTCGTGCATTCAGGTGTTGGATGTGCGATCTGGGGAACAGGTCGCTGTCTGGCACGGGCATATTCCGCCTGACACGTTGGCGCACGAGGTGTACCGGCTCTCATTGTGGTATAACGATGCTTTGACGTGTGTGGAGTCGAACAACCACGGTTTGACGACGATCACCCAGTTGCGACATTTGGGGCATCCGAACCTGTTCCGTAAACGCAGTCTGAATCAGGCCACGACCCGGGTGTCGTTGGAGTTCGGTTGGAAGACGACCCGTACGACGAAACCGCTGCTGATCGACGATTTGGGGATGGCGTTGCGATCCGACGAGTTGACTATCCACGACAGGTACACTTTGGCCGAGTTGAGGACGTATACCCGCAATGAGCGGGGTACGATGTCGGGTTCACCCCACGATGACCGTGTGATGGCGTTGGCTTTGTCCAATGAGATGCGCCAGTACGCGTTTATGCCCGAGTTTGTGCAGAAAGTGGACGATTATTGGACTATCGACTGGTGGGCGCGGCTTGCCGGGAAGGCGGACGACACCGCCGATCCCTTCGTTATCGGCGTAAATAACATGCGTGGGACAGTCTGATCTATGTTTTTAGAGACTATTTGGAGGTTTCATGTCAGCAGCAGGCAAGTTCGTTTCGCACACCAACGGTACCCGTACCATGGATGGCGCTTCGGGCAAGAATAACAAGATGGAACGCGGTGGTTCCGTATCGGCGAACCCGATCTGGAAGACCGGCGTCCCCAACTCGTCGAAACAGCGGTTCGACGACCCGAAGTACGCCCAGTACACGGGTCCCTTCGGCGAGTTGTCGGTACGCGACACTCCGTTCAATCAGCACGGCACAACCGGCAAGGTTGAACCAGTCAAGTCGCAGCCTAACCTGCGCGGCCACAACGCCGGGTAGTGGCAGTTCTCCCCCGGGAGGCGACCTATGCAGAGTTCCGCGACTATACGGTGGACCTGCGTGGGTCGTTGACCTGCGCCGAGTTGGATGAGTTATGGGAACGTCGTCAGAAACTACTTGGCGTCAAGTTCGCAACTGGTCGGGGCTTCCGATCCCAGTTGCCTCCCGACGAGCAGCATTTGAGCCGGGAAGAACGCGGTCTGAAGACGGCGCAGGAAGCGAAGGCGAACGGGCGGAACATCGAACGTCTGCCAGATAAGGCGTACTTCTAGTGGCCCGCAAAAAGAAGTCGGATCAGTTTGAGGACACCAAGCGTCGGCTAGATGCCTGTGCGCGGTGGCGCGACGAGATGGGCTATGACGGTCTGTGGCGGCGCATGACTGACCTGTATCGGGGAAGGCATTGGCCCCGTGGGGCTGTTACCCCCGAGGACATGATTACCGTCAATCTGGCCTTCAGCACGATCAACGTGATCGCCCCGTCCGTGTCGGTGAATCATCCCAAGATTGTGGTGACACCGAACTCGCAGGAGAATCAGGACCGGGCAGCCTTCGTTGAGGCTGTAGTGAACCATCTGTGGCGGCATCACGACTTTCGCAAGCCGTTCCGACGCGCTGTGAAGGATTTTCTGATCTTCGGGCATAGTTGGACGAAGGTTGGTTGGAAGTTCTTGGAGCAGGAGCGCACGCTCAGCGACACTGAGCGCGAAGGCATGTTGGACGAGGCTTTGGACGAGGCCGATGCGTTTGCCATGGAGGATCCGATATTGGCGGGGGGTTTGCCGACGGATGATGAGATGGCTGCCAACATTCCGCAGACGGCAATGATGGTGGTGGAGGATCAGCCGTTTGTGGAGCGGATCTCGCCGTTCGACGTTTTTGTTGACCCGGAGGCGACCTGCATTGAGGACGCCAAGTGGATTGCACAGCGCATCGTTCGACCGTTGGAGGAAGCACGGGCCGATAAGCGGTACAAGGCGTCTGTGCGCAGGGACTTGTCTGCCGATTCGTTGCTGTACCCGATGTATGCGGTTTCTTCCCGGCAGGAGCAGGAAGAGTACCTTGACACCGAGGAACGGTGTGTCGTGTACGAATACTACGATATAACGGAGAACACGTTGAGCGTGTTGCCGCAGTCGGGAGACAAGTTCCTGATCGACCCGATTGCGATGCCGTATGCGTACGGTCAGCCGTTTGTGATGATGCGGAACTATGACATTCCCGACTATTTCTACCCCATGGGGGATTTGGAGGCGTTGGAGTCTCTACAGCAGGAGTTGGACAAGACGCGTTCCCAGATGATGAATGCCCGGAAGCGTTACGCCCGCAAGTATCTGTATCACGAGCGGTCGTTTGGGCCGGAGGGCCGTGAGGCTCTGGAATCGGATCAGGATGGCCGGTTGGTGCCGGTGGTGGATGAGAACAAGCCGTTGGGGGAAACGGTTGTTCCGATGCCGCAGACGCCGTTGTCGCCGGAAATCTACAACATGTCGGAGATCGTGGAGGCCGACATCAACACGGTGTCGGGTGTGTCGGAGTATGCGCGCGGTCAGATGCCGGAGATTCGCCGTACGGCAACGGAGGCCAGCATCATCGCCGATGCGGGTAACGCTAGGGCTGCCGACAAGTTGGCGACTGTAGAGTTGGCTATCGCCCAGATCGGTCGCCGGGTAATCCAGTTGATGCAACAGTTTATGACCGGGGAGCAGATGGCTCAGGTCGCCGACAAGGGTGGCAGCCTGTTCGTACCGTACGCCCGTGACGATATTACCGGTGAGTACGATTTCAGTGTGGAGGCCGGGTCTACGCAGCCGATCAACGATACGATTCGCAAGCAGCAGGCCGTGTCGTTGCTGAACGCTCTGGCCCCTCTGGTGGGCACGGTGATTGATCCGGCGGCGTTGGCGAAGCATGTGCTGACGGCCGGTTTTGGAATCAAGGACCCGGACAAGTTTATGATGCAGCAGCAGCCTCAGCAGCCGGTCGGCCCCGAGGGGGCGCAGCCGGGGGCGCAGCCGGGGGCGGGTCCCGGGGCGGGCCAGATGCCACCGGGGATGCCGATTTCGCCACAACCGGAGGGGGCTTTCTCCCCGACTGGCGGGGTGCCACCCGAGTTGCTGGCACAGATTCAAGGACAGATGGACGTAGACCTTCCGTTCTCGTAGGCAAGTGGGACAGTAGTCCCTAGTACATAGGAGCAACCTTCAGGACTCCGAGGAGACAACAGAATAATGAATGAAGATGTTGACGGAACCGTTGCGGCGGACAGCCCAGATTCTTCAGTAGGGGTTCCAGAGGAACCTGTCGGCGACGGATACACCATAAGGGTGGATGGCGTCGAAGAGCAGGTCAGCCTTGACGAACTTCGGGATGGATACCAGCGCCAGTCGGATTACACACGTAAGACGCAGGAGTTGGCATCCGAACGTGGTCGGTTACAGCAGGCAGAGGCGATTGTGAACTCGTTGGAGGCAGATCCGGCGGGAACATTAGAGGCTTTGGGTAACGCATACGGTGTTGAGAGGACAGCCGGTGAATCCATGGGATCAACAGATCCGTGGGATGAGCCGGATCCCAGCGAGCAGCGGATAGCGAACTTGGAAGCCCGCCTTGAACAGCAGGACCGGGTACATAGACGACAACAGGTAGAGAAGCAGGTAGATCAACTCAAGGAAACTTACGGGGATTTCGACGCTCCTGCCTTGTACCAACACGCGCTGACGCACAAGATCGGCAATCTAGAAGCCGCATTGACACATATGCGGTATAACGATGTAGCCGCGAAGGCCAGCAAGTTGGAACAGGATCAGGGGCGCACCGAGGCAAAACGTGACGCTGGCGTGGTGGAACCTTCGGGTTCCAAGCAGGCTGGTTCAACGACTGAACCGGTGCGGGCAGTCTCCAGTATCCGTGAGGCGTTCATGGACGCTAAGCGTTCCCTGTCTTCGTAGACAACGGAGAGGTGACAGTTTATGGCTGGTAACAGCAGTTTTGACGAGATTCTGTCAACCACCCTGAAGAACTACATCCCGAAACTGACTGACAACATTTTCAGCGCGCGACCATTGTTCTACGCGTTGACGAACGGTCAGACGATTCGGCGTGTTTCAGGTGGATCGAATATCGTAGTCCCGGTTATTTACGGGACAAACAGTACGGCTGGTTCGTACGCTGGTACGGATACTATTGACACTACGGCTCAGACCGGCATTTCGGCGGCTGAGTACGACTGGAAGCAGTATGCGGCTACCGTGACGATCAGCGGTATTGAGGAAGCCAAGAACAACGGCGAAGCCCAGATTATCGACCTGCTGGAAGGCAAGATCTTCCAGACGCAGGAAACGGTGATTGAGAACATGAACACCATGTTCTGGGCTGATGCGTCCGGTGACGACTGGAACGGCTTGCACTTGATTGTTGCCAAGCCCAACACGTCGCTTGGTGGAATCGACCCGACTGGTGCGGGTAACTCATGGTGGAAGTCCACTGAAACCGACGAAGGCGGCGCTTTGACGCAGTTGACGATGGCGACCGTGTACAACACCATTTCGGTTGGCAACGACCAGCCGACGATCATCATTACCACACAGACCCTGTACGAGAAGTACGAGTCGCTGTTGGAAAGCCAGATCCGGTACACTGATACCGATGTGGCCGATGGCGGGTTCCAGAACCTGCTGTTCAAGGGCGCACCCGTAACCTTTGACGGGGCTGCAACGAGTGGACAGATGATGTTCCTCAACACCAAGTACCTACAGTTGGTGGCTCATAGCGATGTCTGGTTCAAGCCGACACCGTTCGTGCGTCCCACCAATCAGGACGCTGTGTTCTCACAGTTGCTGTGCTACGGCAACTTGACATGCAGCAACCGTGCCCGTCAGGGATACATCTTCGGCGCCACGGCCTGATAGACGGTTCGTCGCCACGGGAGGCATCATGGCACGGGGTTTCGCATACGCATACAAGAAGGGTCAGCGCCCCGCAAATGAACCTGCGGGAAACTTCAAGACGCTCAACCCTGAAGGCCACTCCGCTGGGAGTAGCAGGCGTATACATCGCGTAAACCCCATCCCCCAACATGAACCTCCCGTGGCGGCACCATCTAAGGAAACTACCCCTCAATCCGACGAAGACTAGGGGGTCGTGGTGCAACTGAGCGCAATGCGCGACCACGTTCGTAACGTGGTTGACATCACGACAAACGACATTTCCGACGCGACGATGAACACGTTTATCCGCGAGGGCTACGACATCATCGTGTATTCGGAGAAGCGGTGGCCGTTCTACGAGGTTGCGTTGGCGTTCGACACGGTTGCGTCGCAGAAGGACTACACGTTGGCTGAGGTGGGGACAAACCTCAGTTTCACCCATGACGGTGTGACGTTTGAGGGGGCGTCTGCACCGAAGAACGTGGGTTTGCGTGAAATAGCGGCCATGAAGACCGACAATCACGTATTGGAGTACATTGGCTACGACGTGGGTGACATCATCTACCCGTTGAACTCCAACACCACTGGCAGGCCGTGGTACTGGTCGTCGTGGAATAGTGGTACCAGCGCATCGGCGGCGGTGACCAACCAGACGGTCCGCTTGTACCCGACACCCTCCGGGGTTCAGACGATTTCTATTCGCGGGTATCGCAACCCGGTGGACTTTGGCGGCAACACCGCCGTGTACCGGACGGCGATTGGCGATGCGAACACGCCGGATCTGCCGGTGCCGTTCAACAACGTGCTGACCCTGTATGTACTGTACCGGTCGTATCAGCAGCAGGAAGATGCTGCGATGGGGCAGCAGTACTATTCGCAGTTCATCCAAGAGTTGGACAATCTGCGGGCACGGTTTGAGGATTCTCCGGCACCGCAGCCGCTGATGCTGAACAGTATCAGGGCGTCACGGTGGATGTCGCAGTCATACCTGCCGGGTAGATTCCGCTATTCTTGGGAATCGTAGATGCCGCTACTAGCAGACGCTAAGGTAGCCAAGGGCGGCGATGCCTACCGTTACGACGAGAAGGCCGACTTTACTGGTGGTCTGAATCTGCGTGCCGACCAGTTCAATCTGGCACGTAACGAGTCTCCGGCATTGTTGAACGTGGACGTGGACCCGCGTGGCGGCGTTTCGCGTCGCGACGCAATAGACGTGTTGAACACCACGGCTTTGGCCGACACGATCTACAGCCTGTTCCAGCACTCTGATGCGTCCAACAACCAGATCATTGCCGCCGTCAAGAGCAGCAGCAACTCCAAGTTGTACTGGAACGACAACGCTTCGGGGAACTTTCAATCCGGGGCTGTGGAATCCGATGCGGCGGTAGTGCAGTTTGCCGGTTCTCAACGCCCACAGGCTGTCACCTTCAACGACACCACCTATGTCGTCAACGGCAGTCTGCTAGCCAGCGAGGGCACCAAGTCGGCTGTGGCGTGGGCAGGGTCTAACAACTGCACCACCTTGACACCCGACATAGACGGTTCTGCGGGGCATTTTCCGTGTGCCCGCTATGCGGCGACGTGGGCTGAGTTCGTGTGGGTTGCCTACACGTTGGAATCGGGTACGTCGCATAAGAACCGTGTCAGGTTCTCGGCGGTGAATGACGGTGAGAACTGGACGGCCAGCGACTACATCGACATTGACATCGGTGAGGACGGCGACTACATAACGGCCATTATCCCCGATGCTGACCGGTTGCTGGTGTTCAAGCAGAACAGCGTGTACGCCGTCTACGGGTTCAGCCGTGACTCTTTTGAGGTGCGCAACCTGACACGCACCGCTGGTTGCCGTGAAGACACCAGCCCAGTGGCCGGTACGGCGGGGGTGTTCTTCTGGTACGGCGAAGATGGAGTGTTCCTGATAGCGTACGAGCAGGTAGCGTGGGTGTTTGAGCGTATCAAACCGGCGATAGACGATGGCAGCCTGACTTTGGCGACGGCACCGTCGCTGATGTGGTTTGACGAGAAACTGTGGGTGTCCGCCGACTATCAGTCGGGTGACAACCTTGCTGGGTCGGACCAGACGAACCGGCGCAACACGCTCATGTGGGATCCGTCGTTGGGCGACACGGGAGCGTGGACCCGGTATGACATCAACGCACGGTCGCTGCTGGCGTATCGACCGTCGGGGGCGGAACACCTTGGGTTGGCTATCACCTCGGATGTGAACGGTACGGCGGCGTTTACCCGTGTGGCAAAGGTTGATGTAGACGCCGACAGGGACGACTATCTGGGCGACACGGGTGACCCACCGGATTTGGAGGAGATCCAGTCGTTTTACCAGACAGGCTGGTTTATCGGGAATCGGCCCACGTTTACCAAACGGTGGGGAAAGACCCGTACTGTCATGTTGGCCGACAATACGGTCAACGTGAGCATGGGCATCTACAAGGACTACGACCTGTCCACTGAGGCGGTTACGCAAACCCAGCAGATCACTGGTGCGGCAACGGTTGCCCGTTGGGATGCGGCCGTTTGGGACAACGCTGATTGGGAGGCGGGGGGCACGACGAACATTTACAGGTTCTTTCGGTGGCCCACGGCTGGGACAGGTAAGGCTGTTAGTTTGAGGTTTAGTGTTTCTCCCGCCGACGGCAACCGTGGCAAGTGGGGGTTGACTTCGGCGGTAGCGATGTATAGGACGAGGAGATTGCGGTAATGGCGGCTTTGGCGGTATCGAACTCGTTTACTGCGGGCACGTCGATTGTGGCGTCCCAGATGAACACCAACTTCTCGGATGTAGTGTCGTGGGCTACCGGTACGCCGTTCTTGTCGGCTTCGGGTTCTTTGACAACGGTCAAGGGGACGTTGTCGGTGACGGAGTTGGCGACGTTCGTTGCGGGTATAGAGATTCAGGGATCGAACCCTGTTATCACCTTTGAGGGTTCAACCGCCGATGCTTACGAGACTTTGCTCCACATCACTGATCCGACTGCGGATCGCACTATCACGATTCCTGACGCTACTGGTACGATTCATCTGAATGGTGACGGTAACGCTAGCGACATTTTGTCCAACTCAGTCTTCAACTAAGGGAAAATAATGGCAACATACTCCAAAGAGTTCTTCACCGGCTGCGCCACCGACCAAGGCGGTACTGGTATTGCGCTTGCCGTTGACAGCGGCACATTCACAACTATCCATACTACGACAACGACGACGACGACGTTGGACGAAATCTGGATGTACGCGGTGAACTCGCACTCAGCGGATCTGAAGGTTACGATCCAGTTCGGTGGCGTAGAGGAACCCGAAGATTACATCGAAACCACGGTAACAGCAGAGAGTGGTCTGGTGCTGCTGGTTCCCGGTCTGATTCTACAGGGTAAGGCTAGCACGGGCCAAATCATACTGGGTGCTGCGGCAACCGGTGATGAGGTGGCCGTGTACGGTTACGTCAACCGTATCACCGCCTAGCAAATGTTCCGTCAGGACCGCACCAACCCGTCCACCGCTGTTTCCAACTGGCGGGGGCGGCACGACACCCCGAAGGGGCATCCGTCTACGGCTGTCTCTACTTGGCTGAACGGTGGCCTATTTGGACCTACCGTCAGTGGTGGTACGGAAACCGACTATGCGGGCTATAAGGTTTTCACCTTCACCAACACCGGGACGCTTACCGTATCGGGCGGCAGCGTCGATGTTGACGTACTCGTTATCGCAGGCGGTGGTGGTGGTGGCACCGATCAGGGCGGTGGCGGTGGCGCTGGCGGTATGCAGACCTCAACCTCGTTGACTTTGGCAGCCGGGGACTACACTGTCACCGTCGGTGGAGGCGGGGCGGCTGGTTCCAGTTCGGCTGGCACCAACGGTTCCAATAGCGTATTCAGCAGCGTGACCTCTACCGCTGGCGGCGGTGGCGGTCAGGGTGGCGGCGACGCTGCCGCTGCGGGTGGTTCCGGCGGTGGCGGTGGCGGCAACAGCGCCGGTTCGGGTGCGTCGGGTACCGGCGGTCAGGGTAATGCCGGCGGTGACGGTGCAGGTTCGGGTTCTCCATCTGGTGGTGGCGGTGGCGGTAAGGGCGCTGTGGGTGCCGACGGTACGTCAGATTCTGGCGGTAACGGTGGTGCAGGGTCGTCCAATGACTACCGTACGGGTTCAGGAGTGAACTATGGCGGTGGTGGTGGCGGAGGCTGCTCAGACGATGCCACCAGCAAGGGTGATGGCGGTTCGGGTGGCGGCGGCGACGGCGGATTCCGCCTCACATCAGATTCGACTGCCGGTTCAGCAAACACGGGTGGTGGTGGCGGCGGTCAGGCATCGCACGGATACGGGTCAGCATCGGCGGGCGGTAAAGGCATTGTTGTTGTGAGGATGGCAGACTGACATGGCCTACTTTGCGGAAGTAGACGAATCGGACATTGTTCTGCGGGTACTGGCCGTCCACGACGACGATGAACATCGCGGACAAGAGTTCTTGGCCGACAATCTAGGCTTGGGTGGCACTTGGATACAAACCTCGTACAACACCCACGCGAACACCCATTCTTTGGGCGGCGATCCGTTGCACATGAACTATGCGGGCGTCGGCTTCTCGTGGGACGGGACTGGTTTCGCCGCACCGCAGCCCTACGGGTCGTGGTCGCTGGACGAAAACTATTTGTGGCAGCCACCCCACGCCAAGCCCGACGACGACAACCAGTACGAGTGGGACGAAGCCCTTGAAGCATGGACTGAAGTCGCCTGATGGACTCGCCAACCGACATCCGGCAGATCAGGGTACCCAACGTCGCCGTTGGACTCATCCTGTCTGTAGCAGCAATCGTCGGTACGGTCACATGGTCGTCTGCACGCCTAGTGGCACGCATCGACCAGTTGGAGGCAACGGTGGCGGGCATTGAGGAAACGATGGACATGAACGCGTATGCGCGTTCCGTCGATTTGGAGGACTTGCGGATCACCGTGGATTCGCTGTCTGTTGCCATGCAGGATTTGGGAGACATGATCGACCCGGATTGGTCGGTGGAGAACTGATGGCAGTCGTATACAAGCCTACTCGCAGGATGCAGGGACAGAACGCACGTCCTATTGAGTACGAGTTGCGGAAGATTCAAGAAAAGTTGGACGATTTGGAAGCGCGAGTAACCGCGCTTGGCGGTTAGGGGCAGTTATGGGTATCAGCAGAGCGGCAGCAGAGTACGGGTCGGCGGTCGGTGACGAACAGTTGGCTGTGGCGGGGACTGCCGTGGCGCTTGCTTCGGTTCCGGCAACTGCCATTGCGGCGATGGTCACTAATGGGGCGGAGCCGATTCGGGTCCGTTGGGGCACACCGACGGCTAGCGTAGGTCATTACATCAACCCCTACAGCGTGTTGGATTTGTTTCAGGACGATTTGTCGGATGTGAAGTTTATTCGCGTGTCTTCAAGTAGCACCATTGATGTTACCTATTTCGGTTAGGGGCGGTCATGCCTTCAAGGATTACACAACGCATAGATCAGGTCCCGACCGGGGACATTACTGCCGTTACTGCTGGTACAAGCATCAATGGGGGCGGGACGAGTGGTGCCGTTGTAATAAATGTCACTGTTGCGGACGCCGACCTTGTTCTGGCAGGTCAGGTATATAACTAGATGGCCTTTGACCCGTATGCTTCCTATGACATGACGAACGCGTTCGCCGTGTCGCCTGCACAGAGGTTGCAGACGACGTTGGCGGGCACGAAGTATGGGAACACGGGTGCGCAGCAACGGTACACGTTGGGGACGTTTGATACTTCCAAGGCGTACAAGAAGCAGGTTCCTCAGATTGAGGCGTCGTACGCCCGTCGTGGTTTGCAGGATTCGGGTATGAGAAATCTTGCGTTGGCTGAGGCGTCTGCGGCGTATGTGCGGCAGCAGGATCAGCAGAGGCGGGCGTTGCAGGATGCGTTGTTCAACTCGGCGTTGCAGAATCTGACGGCACAGGGCACGTATGCGGGTGAACGGTATGGGTCTTCGTTGGGGGCGGCATCGTCGCAGGCTGAGATGGCTGCCAAAATTCGGGAGGCTCTAGGCTGATGGTTATGACGGCGGCACAGAGGGCCGAGAGAGAGGATCGTCGGGTACGTTCCCTCGTACCGGATGATCCGAGAGTCCGGCAGTTCCAGTTGCCCGACGATTACTGGTCGGTGGGTGCGAACGACGAGCCTATTCTAGAACAGTTACAGAGGAATCCAGAGCATTGGGCGTATGCGGGGAACGCCACAACGAACGTAGTCCCCCCGGCGGGCGCTCCACCCGCAGCGGCTGTCGTTGCCCCAGCCCCAGCCGCTGCCACCACCGCTGCCGCGGGCCAGAAGGCCCGCGTCAACCCCGCCGCTCCACCCCCGACCACCCAGCAAACGGCACAAGACGCTATCGACAACGTGCAAACAACGCTGGACAAGCAAAACAAGGCCATCCAGCAGGCCGTGCAGTCTGGGCTGATCGACATTAGCACCGCCCACAACATGTGGGAGGAACAGCGGAAAAAGATCTACGGAGACTTCGTAAACCAATACGGCGGGATAACAGACCAGTACGGCTCTGAGGAAGAACGTCTGAAGGCTGATCGGACTGCTGAACGTCAGCGGCTGCTGGCCCAGATGGACTCCCGCGGTGTAGACGCGTCAATGGTGGGTGACGAGTTGGGCATCTTGGATGCTCTGGTCGCCTCACAGGCCGACGCCAACGTCGGCTACATGGCTGACACACGTGACATCGCTGCGATGGCGGACACGGATCGCCAGTTCTTGGGTGAGGGTATCTTTGGCGGCTACACGCAGGATCTGCGTAGCGGGGCGCGTGGCCTCATGTTGGATGCTGGTCTGGGTGCGGCTTCGGCTGAGGGCACCCGGTTGGATGAGGCTTTGGCGGCGAATGCTTTGGCTGGCCGTTTCGGGGAGTCGCCTGCCGCGTTGATGGGTGGCTTTGTTGGCGGGGTGGACCTGCCTTCGATGTCTTGGCAGACGGGTGAGCGTCTGGGTTCACAGGATTGGCAGTCCCTTGAGAAAGAGTTGGATCGTAAGTTCACTACGAGTGAGCGTGAGGCGATTGAACTTTGGAGAACGAGTGAGCGGGTGGCTTCTCAGGATTGGCAGACCCTTGAGCGCACGGGTACACAGACTTGGCAGTCGGGTGAGGCGGGGTTGGACCGTAAGGCTGCGGGTATCGACCCGAACACTGGGCGTCCGTACGGGTTCGACACGACGAGTGGTTTGACTGCCGGACAGCAGCAGCAAGGCAGCCAGTTCGATATTTCTCAGCGTATCGACCCCTTGACGGGTCTTCCGTACGGGTTCGACATAGTGTCGGGCCTGTCCGCTGCGGAGCAGGAGCAGCAGGCCCAGTTTGAGGCGCTTCAGCAGGCTCAGGGCATCGACCCCGATACGGGTCTTCCGTACGGGTTCAATACGGCGAGTGGGTTGACAGCAGCGCAGGGGCTTGGACAGCAGAACTTCATGCTTGGGTTGGCTGGGCAGGGGATTGATACAAGGCAAACGATAACGCAGCAGACGCCGTGGGGTCCAATGCAGGTGGCGAACCCGGCTTACGGGCGTCCGATTGGGTTCGATGCAGAAACCGGGTTGACTGCCGGTCAGACGCAGGACCAGTCAAACTGGGACGCCCTCTTTGAGCAGGGTGGTGACCAGTTTGCGGCTGGGCAGTTGGCTGCGGGGATTGACACCCGCCAAACGATCTTTGAGCCTGACCCGCAGACGGGTTACATGCGGCCTGTGCAGAACCCGAACTATGGGCGCCCCATGGGATTCGATGCCGCAACCGGCCTGACGGCCGGAGAAACTGCGGATCAGACGTATCGGGATGCGTTGTTGGCGGCTGATGAGACGGCGGCAACACAGACACAGTCGAACCTTGACCGTGCCTACGATGCCAGCATGATGGGTGTGGACGAACGCGAGTACGTTCCCGGCCCGGAGACTGGCGCTGGCGGGCAGAACATTATGATACGGAACCCGACGTACGGGATGACCCCGGCACAGCAGAGCGACTATGCGATGGATCTGTTTGCTATGACGCAGCCCAGCGAGGTGGAGGTTGACACGTTCTCCAACCTGATGCAGATTTTGGGCGAGGGAAGCCTCTTCAACCCGCAGATGTCTACCGACGTTTTGACTCAGATCAGTCAGGTGATTGACTCCAGCACGGGTATGGCTACGAAGGGCATGACTAGCGACAACGTGTTGTTTGCGTTGGGGCAGTTGGCGAACACACCGGGTGAAAAGGTTGACGGTAAAGTAACGTACCCGTACAGGGAACTCTTCATTCAGGTGCAAAGGGCGAACCAAGAGGATCCCGCCGGGGACGCAGGTACCACAGGTGGTGGAGGCGCTACGGCAGCGGGGGGCGCTACAGGAGGCGGCGGTGCCGCCGACTCCCCCAATCTTGGACCCCCGGGGTTTGGCCCCGATGTGGGACAGTCCGAAGCGGAACTCTCCTACGCTGAGACACCATCAGAAAACATTGCGACTGGGGAGCGTTTGCAGGGGACACGGATGCAAACAAGAGAGGCGGGAGCGCGTGGCGGCGCCGCCCAAAACGACGTGTATGCGGACATCAACGATGAGCGGTTCACGCAGGCCGAGGTAGACGCCATTGCGGCGAATATTCCATCCGGTTTCTCCCCCGACGACGACAACCAGTACGAGCCGGGGGTACTGGGGTACATCGACTACGTTGCGAGGATCGGCTGGGTGTTTGATGAGAATGGCAAAGCGGGGCCAGTACCAGCCGCTGCAACAGCACTCCACCCATCTAAACGCTAGGCGGTCACAGTGGCGCTGCCTTATGATGACATTCTCAAAGCGATCTCACGCGGCGGCGGTGCCGGTGCACAGATCGCTCAGGGTGCCCTAAGGCCGCGTTCGTACGGGGTTGCGGCTCCGGCTGTTAGAGGCATAGAGAATCTGGCTGCCTCGTTTGGTGGCCCCAAGGCTTCTGAGCCTTCCAAGGGTCCCGGTGGGGCGTTTGGTTTGGCGTTGAAGGGGCTGGACCTTGGGCGTGGACTGGTCGTGTCTTCCTTGAAGGAGGGCATCGACTTCGGTCAGGACGTGTTGGCTGGTCGTGTCGGTGATGGGGAGTGGTCACCCACTGAGTGGTGGTCGCAGGCCACCAGCCATTACGGTTTCGGTGATCTCATTGAGGATGAACGGGACTGGGTGGCGGCGGGCCTGTTGGCTAGCAGCCCGTTCAATGCTGGTATTGGACTGATGCTGGGTGCCGCTGTGATGGCGGACAACATTTGGGCCGACCGTGTTGTCGGGTTCGTTGGCGATGTGGCTTTGGATCCTCTGATGTACTCGAGGGGGTTCGGTGCGATAGCCCGTGGGATGAGTGCCACCAAGATCGTTCAGACGCTGGGTCGGTTTTCCAAGATGAGCGCCGACGACATGTTCAAGGCTGCGCTTATCAAGGCTCCCACAGCGGCGGCGGCTAAGCCATTGCAGGAGGCAGCGTTGGCGGCGAGAACCGCAGCATCCAAGGGTCGATCTTTGAGTGCGGCGTCACGGTCACTGTTGAAGACTGATGCCGGTAAGAAGGTGGCGAAGCATCTGGGGTTGGACCCGGGGCTTCGGATGGCTATGCCGGGGTCGGGTCCGGCTGGACGGTTCTTGCGGCAGGACCGGTGGTTGGATGCTGCCGGGAAGTTGGTTGGGCGACCAGATTGGATCACCAAAAGCCTGTACAAGAACTTGGCGCCGATGTTCAAGAACATGTTCGACAAGGACGAGATGATCGGTGCCATCACGAAGTTCCGGGGCGCTAAGCGGGCGGATAGGATGGCCCTGACGAAAGAGATGACAACCGAGCACGGGGCGTCGTTCGCTGAAGCCGTGGGGATGGCTAGCCGTTCGGCTGTAGAGATTGCGATACCGGGGATAGTCGGCAAGGGTGCCCGGTTGGGGTTGGCCGCCAAACTCATATCGCAAGTCGCTGACTTTCCTATCCGTGGTGCGCACCGGTTGCCGGAGCGTCTACAGCAGAAGGTGTCTGCAAACTTCAACCCTAACAGGCATTTGCGGGCTATGGAGCAGTCGGATGATCCGGTGGATAATCTCATTGCGGCTCATGCCCGTGACCGGCAGCGGTATGCGCGTGGCATGGAACGTGCAGCCATGAACAATGTGGGTGGCGCTCAGGATGCTGCGATTATGCGGAGTGCGGGTGCCAAGGTTTCCGACAAGGATTTTCTTGACTTCGCTGAGGTGCACAATGCTTTGGTGAAGGATGCCGACTTTGACGTGGTGGAGGCTGCGTTGGACAACACGTTTACGGGTGCTGCTCAGATAAACAGGCAGGGTCTGTGGTATGCGAATCTGCCGGATTCGGTGAAGGCGTTGAGTGATGAGGAGTTCTATTTCTTGGCGTTGAAGGCCGAAGAGTACGCTGCTGTGACCTCGGCTGTTTTGCGTGATACTTTCGGTGAGGTTCCGTTGGCGGGCGGCGCCTCGGTGTGGCCTGCGGAAATGCAGGTGGCGTTGTTGGAGGGGATGCCGTGGCGGAGTGCGCGGCGTTTGACGGAGAAGTCTCGTATCCGTTTCATGCAGCCTCGCCATTTCGAGATAAAGGACGGTGTTCTTCAGCCGAAGTACGACTTTGATGCCTACAAGCCGGGGGAGGGCAAGGTTGGTGGTTCTCAGACCAACACGATGTCGTGGGATGCTACGGGGCGCATGACGCCTGCGTCGTTGAAGAACCGGGCTATCGGGCAGGTGAATGAGCCGGTTCTGGTGTATAACGAGGCGGGTGCAACACCGGGGTCCATCATTGATTGGGTCAAGGATGGGGAGGTGCAGAGGTTTACCGGCACGGATGGTAGCGGGTTGGGTGGTCAGGT
>Ga0207906_1000392_pt1 | contig 18075 bp, 10 predicted proteins | sample LinPmetageLP37_FD_184050 | JGI IMG/M metagenome (GOLD analysis project Ga0207906, IMG submission 184050) | Marine viral communities from the Pacific Ocean - LP-37 (SPAdes) | ecosystem: Environmental > Aquatic > Marine > Oceanic | place: Pacific Ocean | collected 2010-06-16 | reverse complement strand
GCGTTAAACTAGGCGCTCAAAGTCATGTACAGCAAAGGGTAACCTTGACTGAGGACGCTGAGTATCAGATTTCTGTATACGCTAAAAATACCAACAAAGTAGACGCGACGAAAGGCACGTTAAATGTGTTAGATGAACAGGGGGAAATACTCGAGTCGGTGAGTATTTCAGCTGATACGTTTTCTTCTTATACCTTGCGCTTTTCGGGGCAAAAGAGGCAAAAAATCACACTGCGTATGAGTGGTGCTGAGCAAGGCAGCACTAAAGTTGATGGCGCTGAAGTTAATAGTACTGTGTTTGATAACATTGCTATGAGAATAGTGACGAACAATTAATTCGCACTCTTACGCATATCTAAGTACACATATCTAAGTACGCATATTTAAGTGCAGTATGACAGCTGAATCAGCGAGTATGCGGGTAAACCAAAGAGAAAGGCCAACATCTATGTTGGCCTTTTTGGTGGGTTTTAGATAACGAACTTGGCTATTTGTGGTTTAGCAGCACCTAGTGTTTCACTGCGATTGCCAGGTGAGGCATTACCCACGATGACACTATACTGACCTTTTAGTAGCACTGGTTTGCCTTGCTCATTTATGGAATACAAGTGCTTCTTCGGGATGTTGAATAGCACTTGTTCGGTTTGCCCAGCAGCCAATTTGATTCGGGTAAACCCTTTGAGCGAGTGAAGGGGTTGGCTGACACCGGCGTCAGGCGTTTTAAGATAAAGCTGAACCACTTCTTCAAACTCGCGCTCCCCTGTATTGGTGACATTCACAGTTACCGTCATGTTCTCTTGCGGCTCGTTTTTGCTGGCAAGTGCCTGAGTGTTACCAAGCGTAATGTTATCAAATTTGACTTGCGCATAACTTAAGCCGAAACCAAACGGATACATAGGCTCTTGTGTCATATAGCGGTAAGTACGCTCTTGCATGCTGTAGTCATCGTAAGGAGGCAGTTGCGCTTCTGATTTAGGAAACGTGATAGGTAAGCGACCGGAAGGCGAGCGCTCGCCGAACAGAATATCGGCCACGGCTTTTCCGCCTTCTTGGCCTGGGTACCAAGCAAATACAATGGCGTCAGCAAGTTCTGCTATTTCGGTTAAGTTGACTGGCGTACCTGCGGTCAAAACCACAATAACTGGCTTATCATTGTCTTTTCGCAATTTACGTAAAAATGCAATTTGGTGTTCAGGTAAATCTAAAGAGAGCCTATCGCCTTTGTGTGGGGACGCTATCGCTTCACCTTCTTCACCCTCGTAAGCGCCAGATAGCCCCATCACGGCAATGATAACATCGCCCATTTGCTTGGCTTCACCTGTTGTCCAGTCAATCGGGTTTACGTTAGCTTGATAGGGCAAAATGCCTTGTTTGTAATTAATTGTGGTGCCGACACTGACATTGGCAGTAATGCCATCGAGAATATTTGTGGTTTTACCACTCAAACCGTAATAATTTCCCAGCAAGACTTCGCTACTACTGGCAAACGGGCCGGTAACATACAAGTTTCGAATATTTCTATCTAAGGGCAAGATGTTGTTTTTATTCTGCAAAAGCACAATCGATTTAACTGCCATTTCGTAAGCGACTTGTGCATGCGCCTCTGAATTGACGACGTCAGCAGAAATATTGTTGTACGGGTTATCATCTTTAGGGTCAAAAAAGCCTAACTTAAATTTAGTGGCCAGTACCTTAGACAGACGTTTATCTATGGTTTTTTCGTCAACTAGGCCCGCTTCAACTGCATCGGGAAGTGCATTGTAGACAGCCCCACAGTTTAAATCCGTACCGGTATTGATGGCCAAAGCGGCAGACTCTACGGCGTTGGCGGTCACCTTATGATATTGATGAAAATCAGCTAACCCCCAGCAGTCTGACACCACGTGTCCGCTAAATCCCCATTTGTCCCTTAGCACGGTATTGAGTAAAAAGTCTGAGCCCCCAGCAGGATGCCCGTTGACTCGGTTATAAGCGGCCATAACGGTTTCGACATTTGCCTCTGTGACGAGAGCTTCAAAGGCAGGAAAATAGGTTTCGTACATATCTTTTGGGCTGGCGATAGCATCAAACTCATGGCGCAGTGCTTCAGGGCCAGAGTGCACGGCAAAGTGCTTTGCCGCCGCGGCTGTTTTCAAATATTTGGGGTGGTCCCCTTGCAGGCCATTGACCATGGCCTTGCCCATTTGCGCAGTAAGATAAGGGTCTTCGCCATAGGTTTCTTGACCTCGTCCCCAACGAGGATCTCTGAAAATATTGATATTGGGTGTCCAGAACGTTAATCCTGAGTACTTACTGCGGTTGCCTATTTCGCTGGAAACATTGAATTTTGCTCTAGCTTCATCCGAAATCACTGATGCAGCTTTTAGCAACAGGTGTTGATCAAATGTTGCTGCCATTCCTATGGCTTGAGGGAAAACCGTTGCCCGGCCGTTTCTTGCTACGCCGTGCAATGCTTCGTTCCAAAAGTCGTATTCAGGTAATCCAAGACGCTCTATGGCTACATTGCCATTGACCAGCTGGGATGTTTTCTCTTTAAGCGTCATTGCATCAATTAACAAATCGATACGCTTTTGAGTAGGAAGTTGGGTATCAAACCAGGGTTGGTCATTTGCTAAAGCAGGCGTTGCTACACACAAAGCGAGTAAGGACATTGCTGCGTTTCTAATTATCATCTAAGCCTCTTTATTTACATTAATGCAACAGAAATAGGTAAAGCAGTATACATTAAATATAAATTATGTGTATCATATGTAAAAGTTTGTTTTCTGGGGTTTGTGTCCTATGCAGGTAATGATCGTCGGTTTATTTGGTTGTGTAATCGCTTCGCTGTTATTAACGGCCTGTACTAGGCTCTCTGGAGAAAATGATACTGCTAGCCTTGAGACGTCAGTTGAAGCTGCTACACCGCAATCGGAAATAGATAAAGCACATCAAACACATACCAATGTGGTACTGATCCTTATTGATGATTTGAGTCACTATGGTGTGACGGCATACGGGGCAAACAGATTACACAGTTATGACGGTGAATTTACCAAGGAAGAGTTCGCTACTGAGAGTATCGATGCATTAGCACAGCAAGGTATACGAATAGATAGAGCCTTTGCTTATCCAATCTGTGAAAACACGCGAATTGCCTTGATGAGTGGCAAACGAAACGACAGAAATTATCTTCAACCAAAATCTCAGCATAGCTCTGATATAACCTTTGGCGATGCCTTTAAAAAAGCAGGGTACGCCACAGGCCTATTTGGAAAGTGGAAACAAACCCGCGGCACAGTAGAGGTATCAGGCAAAGACTATATAAGCGAGTTTGGTTGGGATGATTACGCCGCCTTTGATGTGGTAACTGAAGGCCAACGGTATATTAATCCGAACCTTGTGATAAATGGTGAAGTGCACAACTACAACAGCCGAAATGACCTCGACCCTGAGACGGGCAGACGTTGGTACGGGCCAGACATTATTAATCGCCACGCGTTACGGTTTATAGAACAAAACAAACACAATCCTTTTTTCTTGTATTACCCGATGATTTTAGTGCATGACGATCATAAGCCGACACCTGATACACAACCTGAATCGATATTTGATGAGTTCCCTGAAAATGCCGACTACAACAACACGCGAGGAGATGATCGCCAATACTTCCCGGACATGATCCGCTACATGGACAAAATGATAGGAAATGTGGTGGAAAAGTTGCGCCAGCAAGATTTGCTCGATAACACCTTAATCGTGGTTATGGGCGATAACGGGACCAAAGAAACTTTCGGCCATGTGCTACCTGACGGAAGCATTTATCCTGGTAGAAAAGGCGGCAACGCAGACAACGGCTTACATGTGCCCTTGGTGCTGCATTATCCGGGGAAAATTCCAGCTGGAAATTCAACTGAATATCGCACCTATGATGGACTCGTTAATTTAACCGATATTTATCCAACGATTGCGCAAGCCGCTGGTATCGAGCTACCGAATGCTCAGCAAATAGATGGCATCAGCTTTTGGCCCCAAGCAACAGGCCAGAGAAACGACGAGCACAGGCAGTACATTTACACCTGGTATATCGGCAATGAGACCTACAAAGACGAAGATAAGGTTTTGCGCTACGCATTCAATAAACACTTTAAGCGCTATGCACCAGATAAAGACTTCCCTGAAGGCAGGTTTTTTGATTTGCGTACTGACCCCCTTGAGCGTCAAGGGAGCAAGGTTGTTGAAAAGAAATGGAAATTAAAGCGTTTCAGCGGCTTGGATATCTCGCACCTTACAGCGCAGCAAGCTGATGCTTATCGCTACCTTGGGGCCATCTTAGACAAACATAAATTAACCCCAGTTACGCAACTAAGTATTGATGCAGCACAAACACACTTATCACCTGGTGACAGCGTAACACTTCATGTCAACGCTTTACCTAAACACGCCCAAAGGCAAGGTGTTATTTGGGAGTCCAGCGCCCCAGATATCGTCAGCGTTGACAAATTTGGGCAGATCAAAGCACACAAAGTGGGGCAGGCGACAGTTCGTGCTTATTCTTGGGAAGATGCACAGCCTTTAGCGGCCAATAAAGCGCCCACTTATCAACGTACAGGGCTCTCAACGTCTGTGATGGTAGAGGTGACACGATGAAAGTGAGCCAAGCTAACAGCGGAGAAAGTCAATGAATACAGTACATTCAGGTGCTTATTGCGAACCTTGTTGTATCAAGGACGGCCACGAAATTGAAATTCATCATGTGAGCTATCGCCAGAAAGAACACTACCAATGTGAAATGCATTTCCATGAAGTACAAGAACTCATTTTTTTCGAACAGGTAGAAGGCACGTTTTACTATCATCAGGGGGAAACCACCTTGCGACCGTTCGATGTGGTATACACACCCGCCATGGAAACCCACGACTTTGATCTCACCAATGATGCTAAGTCGTGGTATATCGTGCAATTTCCGAAAACTCTCTTTGAAACCGAGCAATTCAGTGGCTTATCTACTTTATTTGAAGTTGGCATGCACTTACGTATCCCTGATGCATATCAAGCGCAACTGCTACAGATTATTCGTTGGGCTCACGAAAGCTTTAACTCAGATAAGTATCATGCCAAAAGTATCGCGTTACTGAATTTAGCATTGGTCATACTCAAAGAGCATGGGGAAGTAAAAAATGCTCAAGTACCGCGTATTTTAAGCTCAAGATCGCTCAATGCGAAGATCAAACCGGTAATGGAAATATTTAGAAAGCAATCTAGTGTGGTGTTGAGCCTCGAAGAAGCAGCGAAAAAATGTCATCTGTCGCCCTCTTATTTTTCTCGCGTTTTTAAAAGCATATTCCGTTTTTCTTATTCCGAATATGTGGTGCGTCATCGTTTGTATCACGCAGCAAGAATGCTAGGGCAGAGCAGGGTCTCTATTACACACCTTAGTTATGATTTGAACTTTTCGAACCCTTCACACTTTATTGCTCAATTTAAAAAACAATATGGCTGCACACCAAACCGCTATCGCAAAGCTATCATGACAAAGTACGCCAAAAATGAAGCGTAATGTGAGGTTAATGTTATGCGATTTTAGAAACTATACATTCATATATAAAATATGGACGTTTCACCAAGTCTGCTAGGGTGAAATCACCCAAGCGAGCAGGAGTGCATGTAACCGTGAAGCAAACCTTCAACCTAGATAATTTGAGCAATATTTTGAAATCGTTTCTTTTTCACCGCTTTCTTAACCCCTTTTGGCGCTTATTTGGCGTTTTTGCCAAACGTTTTTCGGCCCGCTCTCCTTTCGTTTGGCTGTCATTTCTTCTGTTTTCTTTGCCGTTTCAAAGCGCTGGAACGCTCGCCAAGCAGCCCGATGTGGTGGTGATTTTGGCCGATGATATCGGACTGGGTGACATTAGTTACTACACAGAAAACCTTTTGGCGAAAAAGCCTGTCGTGCGCACTGCGAATATTGACGCGCTCGCCCAGCAAGGCGTGTGGGTTAATGATGCGCATTCGGCTACCGCACTATGTGCACCGACGCGCTTTAGTGTGATGACAGGCAAGAATAACTATCGCTCTGAATCACCTTGGGGGGTGTGGGGGAGTTTTCAGCAAAATGTTATTGCGCCCAATACACCTACCCTTGGCAATGTGATGCGCCAGGCAGGCTACAAAACTGGATTCGTTGGTAAGTGGCACCTCGGTGGTGATTTCTTGCGAAAAAGCGCTAAAGACGTTTTTAGAGGTTCTGATGAAGGATTTCTAGCAGACGTTGATTTATCGGTAATGGTCGCAGGCGGGCCGAATGATCTCGGCTTCGATTATAGCTATATGCTTCCTGATGGGATCCAGGGGCCACTGTATTTAGCATATGAAAATCAACGCTGGGCACCGCTATCACGTGCTTCAAGTATTATTCATGTTAATGAGTCGACGGCGTCTGACGTAAAAACGATATCTGACAAAGGCGATGGCATGGGAGACAGTGCCTGGCAAACCAGTAAAATAGGTGATGTGCTTTCTTCACAAGCGGTTGAGTTTATTCAAGGGCAGGCCAAAGACCAGCCGATCTTTTTATATTACGCCAGTCCTATGGCTCATTTACCCCATATGCCACCCGCCTATTTTGATGGTGAGAAGGTGGCAGGTAGTACGCCCTCTGCGCACCTGGATATGATCCATGAATTAGATTTACAAGTGAAAAGGATAGTGGCTGCGCTTAAATCCACAGGGCGTTACAACGACACCTTAATTATCTTTACGTCTGATAATGGTGGTTTGGCCTATCGCATTCCCGGCACACTTGAGGCTGGGCATCGGTCTAGTGGTCAATATAGAGGAAGTAAAAATAGCGCATATGAAGGCGGGCACAGAGTGCCGTTTATTGTCTCTTGGCCGAGTAAATTGAGTAAGGGTGTGCAGCTAACGTCTGCCGTTTTGGTGCAAGATATTTTAGCCACTATTGCCGCAGCAGCGGGCGCACCCATCGACAGTAAAGCCACAGCAGATTCTAAAAACTTATTGCCTCTGTTGACCAGTGCATCCGAGGAAGAACGCGACTTTATGATGTTGCAAGGTGGGTCGAATAACGAATTGATTTATCGCCAAGGGGATTGGAAGCTCATCATGCAAAGTGACCGTAAAATCTCGAAATTTGAACCTATCGCTCTGTTTGACCTAAGTCATAATCCACAAGAGCATGAATCGAAGAATTTGCTCAAATCGCCTAAGCATCAAAATAGAATCAAACAGATGCTGAAAAGCTATAAACACATCAGGCAATCGGGTATGGCCACAGTCAGCACAGGACATTAGTGCTGCTGAGGTGAGTGTGCAAGAGGCAGCATCTAGCCGCTTCTTATACCATTCCACGTTAATAAATAATTAACCACTGTGCTTTCAAGTTCGAGCGACACAGCGTAAGTCCTTTCAGCGGTGTCTATCGCTCACTAGCTCAGCAATAATCTTAATCTGCTATTGGTCTTTCTCGCCTATGCCTAAGCGGTTTAAATTGCCGCGGGATTATAATAGAGGGGTAATGGTAATTGAGGATAATGGCAATCGATGGGTAATAGCAATCGATGGGTAATGGTATTCGAAAGGGCGTTAAAAAAGAGTGAACGAGTAGAACTGAAATGGCTGCATGTGCCGGTTAGGGAAACTACAGAAAATGGCAGCCATCAGCGGACACAACCGATGACTGCCAACAGGACCTATTTCGTGATTTTTATCACTTGAGCGAAAGGCGACGGTGAAGAATCTGGCAAGGTGACAGTTAGGCCATTCTCAGTTTGTGAGTAGCTTAACTCCCCATCATGACCAAGCATGGTCACGCTGGTTACCTCATCAGGGTAATTTTCGCTATTAATTGAACGGATCGTAAGCTCATCACGATCTTCTGGCCAAGCCATTACGGTCGCGTACAAAGCATCGCCGTTTTGAGTAAAACGAATATCACTGCTATTAAAGTCTTTACGGTGGGCCTCTGCATCATTGGAATTGGTGCCATCTATGACAACAGTAGAGCCTTCACCAAATGTAACCCAAGGGCGAGTATTGTAAATCGCTTCACCATTAAGTTTTAACCAACTGCCAATTTCAGCCAGTAAATCAATTTCTGGTTGCGGTATAGTTCCATCCGGTTTTGGACCGATATTGAGCAGCATAGAGCCATTTTTGCTGACAATATCGATCAAATCATCGACTAACGAATTAGCGTCACGGTAGGAAGGGTTGGTAACATAGCCCCAAGACGTTTTTGACACAGAGGTATCTGTTTGCCAAAAATACTCATAGGTATCAGACATTTGTCCACGTTCTATATCCAGCACAGCCGAACCTGGTGGAAACGAGCGAAATTCGCCCAAGTCTTTGTAGTTCAGAGCTGGCATGTCGTCCCATGTTGAGCCTTTATTGTAGAAGTAGCTGGTGAACTCTTTTACATGCTGATGAAACGGCTCTGATGCCATCCACCAATCAAACCAAATAAGATCAGGTTGGTATTTATCTACAATTTCAACTGTTCTTAACAACCAGTCGTCTAAAAATTCTAGAGTCGGCGGTGTTTCGCCAGCTTCAGAGGTTTCTCGGCTAACGGCGGGTCCATACAGATCGCGATAGGCATCGTCTTGAACATCACTAGGCACTTCTCGCCCACCTTCGAAGAACCACCAGTTTTCAGCACGGTGACTGGACAAGCCAAAATAAATATCAGCCTTGTTTGCTGCCGTTTTTAATTCTGCGATGACATCCCGTTTGGGCCCCATTTCAACGGCATCCCAACGTGAGTAGGAGTTGTCATACATAGAGAAACCGTCATGGTGCTCTGCCACCGGAACGATATATTTAGCCCCTGAGTCTTTAACGACCTCTAACCACTTGTCTGCGTCAAACTTTTCAGCGGTAAATTGTGGAATGAAATCTTTATAACCAAACTCGGTTAGCGGGCCGTGTTTTTCCTGCTGATAAGCAAACTCTTCTGTATCGCTTAAATACATCTTACGTGGGTACCATTCGCCATTATGCGAGGGCACGGAATAAACGCCCCAATGAATAAAAATGCCGAACTTGGCATCTTGGTACCAAGTAGGGATCTCATACTCTTTGAGAGACTCCCAATTGGCTTTAAACGGACCTTGATTAGCGACACTGCGGATTTCAGATAACTTTTCACTGTGATCGGCTTTATCGTTCGTAGTGGTAGACACATCCTGCGGCTGTTCTGAGCACGCAGCCAGTAAGGTGGCAACAGTGACAGCTAATAGACTTTTCATTGGTATCATTTTTCGAGCCATTTTTGATTAATTCACGTTAATAAAATGTTAGCAATACTATAAATTCAAACACCCTGGAATTGCAAGTAAAATTTACATATGAAAGTCATTGTTTTTATATGCATTTAAGATGTTCGCGGTTCTCCCTTGTTTTTATCGGCGCGATTACGCCGAGCTCAAAATAGCTAAATGTATGTTCTGATAATAATAAATTAACCTACCAATCATAGTGTTATTGCTGATTCTGCGTACTCAATTCCTTAATGACCTTATGTTAAATAAACGTGCAATATTCTTTTGGTTATCATATATAAATATTAACAATTGCATTTGAATGATGTATTGTCGGCGAATTGTTTGGTTGATGTAAGGTTGAATTATGTCTCTGCGTATCTTTTTTTTGTGTCTAATATCTTGTGTGGTTTTAGATGTATTCGGGCAAGTTAAAACACTTGAAACGACTTCTATAAGCGTGCGAGAGAATATAAATTTGGGATGGCGCTATCACAAGGGGCCGGTGAAGCATCAGCCAAGCAGCGCACAATGGTCTGCGCACGGCTGGGAAGAGGTTAGCCTTCCTCATAGTTATGCACTTACTTCAATCAACTTAGATAACAGCACTGATGATAAATCCCAGCAGACATTTCATCGCGATATTAGTTTTTACCAACGAACGGTAAACATCAGTGGTCGTCCAGACAGTAAGGTTTATTTAGAGTTTGAAGGGGCTCACCAGAAAACCCGTTTGTGGGTTAATGGCCAATATGTGGGTGAACACGCGGTGGGTGCCTATACCCCATTTCATTTTGATATTTCAGAATTTGTCGCTCTTGGTCAAACCAATACGCTTACGCTTGAGTTAGATAATCGCCGTAACAAGCAGATCCCTCCTGATGGCCACACGGCCGACTATGTACTATTTGGTGGCCTTTATCGGGATGTTTACCTTAATGTTTTAGACCCGCTGCATTTTACTTTCGATTGGGATTCAAATACCTCAGGCATTTTTGTTAGCACCCCAGCGGTGACAAAAAAGGACGCTACGGTCACCGTGCGTAGTGAGGTTGTAAACGCAGATAAAAAGCCACGCAAGTTCTATGTACAAACCTATATCGTTGATCAACAAGCTGTTGTTATAAAGCGAAAACGCACTGAACATACGCTTGATTCAGGCGCGACTCGCTTGGTGAAGCACACCACAGGGATAGATGAAAACTTACAACTTTGGTCACCCGACAGTCCTTATTTATACAAGGTTGTCAGTCAGGTACTAAATGAAGAAGGAAAGGTTTTACACAGTAAAACTAACCCACTGGGGATCCGCAAATTCGAATTAGTGTTAAATAAAGGGCTGTTACTCAATGGCGAGCCAATAGAAATTATCGGCGCGAACCGTCATCAGCACTTCCCCTATATTGGTGATGCGGTTCCAAACAACCTGCACCGTTTGGATGCCCTGAAGTTTAAGCGTTCTGGGATGAATTTAGTGCGCTTGGCGCATTACCCCCATGACAATGCTTTTTTGCAAGCCTGTGATGAACTCGGGTTAATCGTAGTGGAAGAGCCGCCAACTTGGATTGGCATGGGAGACGAACTGTGGATGGCAAGATTAGAAGAGGCCGCACGTCGGATGATTCGAAATCACCGCAACCATCCATCAGTGTTGGGATGGGGAGCAGGCATTAATCACAGAGGAACCATTAAGCGGCTCCACTATGCGGCCAAAGAAGAAGATCCTACACGGATCAGTATGAATAATGGCACCCTTTGGACCGGTGAACAGCACTCAGGTATTACCGATTTGTATGCGGTTATGGATTACAGAGGAGCGAAGCGCCAAGCAGATGATTTGCTTTTTGCTATGGAACACTCAGGGTCTACTGACAGCCTTTCTCTGCAAGAAATTGTATCTCGTTACAAGGGTGATCCGAACTTAATTGGTTTGGCATCTTGGAGTGCACACGACAGCCAATCATTTATAAAACGTGATGAGCAATATCCAAATTTATCCGTTTGGCAAGCAGCTAGCTGGGACGCATTTCGATTACCCAAACCAAATTACTATTGGTATCAGTCAGAGCTAACGTCTGAGCCTATGGTACATATTGCTGACGTTCGTGGGCAGTTTGAACAGCAGGTACAGGTTTTTACCAATGCATCAGAAATTGAACTATTGCATAACGATCGCCCTGTTGGCCGCTTTAAAGCAACACGTACGGCGCAAAACGAGCATCTCAACTCGCCCTCTATTTTGGTGCCTTTTCATTGGCAAAGCGGCACGTTAACGGCGCTGGCATACCACAGTGACGGAAAACGCGTTGTCGCTAAGCATCAAAGAACGAAAGGTAATGATGCTGCTAAGCTAGAAGTCACGTTTGATACAGATATGACTGCTGATGGGTTCGATATAACGGCAGATGGCTCGAGTATCATTCTTGCCTATGCAAAAGTAACAGACCAACAAGGGGGGCTTATTGATAAGGATACCCCTGAGGTTAGGTTTGAGTTACAAGGCCATGGGCAGATTGTGGGTGATAAAAGCATTGGTGCTAATCCTGTGACTTGGCGAAACGGCCATGCTCCTGTGATGATTCGAGTAGGTACAAAGGCGACGGTATTAACCTTGACTGCCCATAGTGAGGGGTTGCAATCAGGCAGTGCTAGTTTGACGTTAAATGCGTCTGGTGAAGCACAATCAAAGCACGACGCGACCCGCTTACTGGACCCGCTGACCCTGAACGTCGATTTTGGTAATCATGAGCAGCATCCTCAAGAAAACTTCTATGTGTGGTCTCATCAGTCGGGCAATGATGCACGTACGCTTACTGCCGACAACGGACAGCCGGTAAAAGTAGCCTTATCTGGCAGCTCTGAGCCACTGCATTGGGATAATACTTGGGGGGTTCCGGGTGACCTGAGCTTTTTAATCGAAGATGGAATAAACAACACGAATGGACAGCCCATTACGCTGCATTTCAGTCAGTTACCCCAAGGGCAATATGAACTAAAAACATGGCATCACATGTTAAGTGATGATGGCGACGCTATTCGCCCTTTGCGTTTTACAAGCCAACACAGCAAGAACGCTCAAAGTGTTAGTCAATATCGTCCCACATTTGGCAAGCGTATCGCTATCACCGAAGCGGGCGGTGGAGAAAGAGGCGATGGGGGTTCGAATAAAGGTGCGGCTGGTTTTGCGCTTCACACCTTTACTGTAAACGAACAGGGGAAAGCGTCATTGTCTATGGCGGCGCCCAAGGGCAACCAACAAGTGCGCCTAAATGGTTTTCGCCTTTCTCAGCTAACGCCAGGAGCAGTCGATGACATTTAACCTCAAATCCCTATGTTGTTTTTGCTCTGTGATGATAATGCTCTGCGTAGCTCCAGTGTCAGCCTCAACACAGGCAAAGGCTGGCGATCCTGTGCCACTTCAAGTTGAGAAATGGGAAGTGCTGGATATTGACTTAGTGACCCAAGCTACCACTCAAAATCCTTTTGTGGCTCAGGTGAATGCGTATTTTACCCATCAGGCAACGGGTAAGAAACAAACTGTTCCTATCGTTTTTAACGGCGAACATCACTGGCTGTTGCGCTTTTCTGCTGCGCAAATTGGCGATTGGCACTACCAAATCGAAGGAGATGTGCCTGAGCTTAATGGTGTGAAGGGTCTTGTGCAGGTGGTAGCGAATGATGATCCGTCGAATCACGGGGCCATGGTCTTATCACCTGACAATAAACAAGCATTCGCCTATGAAGATGGCAGTGAGTATTTTCTGCTGGGGTACGAGTTAGATTGGTTATTCGCCTTAGATTATAGCAATGACAAGGACACGCCAAAAAGTGAACATTTGTTGTCACGCATAAAAGAGCATGGTTTTAATCATGTGGTGATGAATGTGTATGCTCATGATGTGAGTTGGCAAAAAGACCCAAAACTTGCAGCTCATCCAGAGCATGAATTCGGAGGACGTCAAGATATCTACCCGTTTCTGGGAAGTAACGAACACCCTGATTTTTCAGGTTTAAATGTGGCGTTTTTCCAAAAGCTGGATCGCAGTATTCAATTGCTTCACGACAAACGCATGGTCAGTCATCTAATGATTTACGTGTGGAATAAAATGGTTAGTTGGCCTGATATGAATTCAGATGCAGACAATATGTATTTTGACTACGTGGTTAAACGCTATCAAGCGTTTCCCAATATCGTATGGGATATTTCAAAAGAAGCATTGTTCTATGGGCGAGCGGATGAAGCCTACATTAAGGGGCGTATTGAGCGGCTGCGCAGCATGAACCATTTTAATCGCTTAGTGACGGTTCACGATTTTAATTATTGTGCGAAATATCCTGAGCAAGTCGATTTTATATCTACCCAAGATTGGGGATATGACATTTATAACCGCATGCTCAATGTTAGAAAACGCTTCGCCGACAAGGTGATATATAACATTGAACATGGCGGCTATGAAAGCGCTCCTTATGAAGTGTTCCCAGGGGATTACACCGACCCTGAAGTGGTACTTAGAAGAAACTGGTTAACGATATTTGCCGGTGTGTACAGCACCTACTATTGGCAAGCAAATGCGTGGAACGTCATTATTTATAATCCATTTGAACAAGTCGACCCCAGCGCCCATCCCAAGTTTAGTTATTTCAGCGCTATGGCTGCATTCTTTGAGCGTTTTACGTTTTCTTCTTTCACACCTGTGCCTGGCAAGAATGGCTCGGGCTATACCATGGTCGATGAACAAGACACCTATCTAATTTATGTATCGAAAGATAATTTTCAGATGTCTAGAGGAAACTGGTATCTGATGCCTGAGGGCAAAGAGCCAAATCGTACTATGCAGTGGTTTAACACCCTAACAGGGGAGATGACCGAGGCAAGTGATATCGAAAAAGGACAGCTATTTATTTCACCGTGGCGTGGCAGCGCCGACGCCATTTTGATCAGTCAGGTAGTAGAGTAACCCCATGACCCAGCTTATAAATCTTAACGAAAACAGCCTTAAAGACATTGCTAACCAAAAAATTAGGGTTCCGCAATACCGTATGCCGCCTAGTGCCGCCAAAATCGGCATAGTGCATATAGGACCTGGTGCGTTTTTTAGAGCTCATCAGGCTTGGTACACGCATCAAGCGTTGCAGCAACACGGGGGAGGCTGGTGTATCAGCGCTGTATCGCTGCGCTCTAGTGGTGTTAGTGACGCACTTACCGAGCAACATGGATTATATTGCTTGGCTGAACTAGATAAAGAAACACACTTTGAGGTGGTTGGGGCAATAAAAGAAGTATTGGTTGCACGCCAGCAATACCATGATGTTATTGCTCGGCTAACGAACATCGATACAAAATTTGTCACCCTGACCATTACTGAGAAGGGCTATTGCCTTAACAATCAAGGTGAACTTGACCTGACGCATGAGGATATTAAGCACGATTTAGCTGGGACGAATGAACGTATTTCCGCTGTTGGGATACTCGTCCAGGCATTGTCTGTTAGGCACGAAAAAGGCTTGCCTGCATTCACCGTTATTAGCTGCGACAACATAACGGGTAATGGCACAAAATTAAAAAATGCATTGGTGTCGTTTGCTGCACAGACGAACCTAACACTGGCGACATGGCTTGCAGACTCATTAACTTGCCCAAGTACCATGGTAGATAGTATTACCCCTGCAACAGACGATAGTCTGCGCGACTTAGTCCAACAAAAGCTCAACATAAAAGACAATTGGCCCATTAAACGGGAAGCCTTCTTACAGTGGGTGATTGAGGATTGCTTACCAGCTGATAGACCCGCTTGGGACCAAGTGGGGGCTATTCTAACACGAGATGTCGAGGGCTTTGAAAAAGCCAAACTGAGGTTGTTAAATTGCCCTCACTCAAGCATTGCTTATTTAGGCTGTTTACTCGGCATTGAAACAGTGTATGACGCCATGCAAAACACCCAGTTGGTGGAATTTATTGAGAAAATGATCGAGGAAGAAATTTTGCCCTCAATTGATGGGCCAAAAGAGCTGGATGCGAAACAATACAGCCAAGATATTTTGCAACGCTTCAGAAATCCTGCCATTCGCCATTTGTTGAGTCAAATAGCATGGGACGGTTCACAAAAAATCCCCATGCGTATTTTACCTATTGTTCAGCAAAATTTAATTGAAGGACGCAGCGTGGCGTTACTTTGCCATGCGTTAGCCAGTTGGATGCACTTTGTACGTCTGCAATTCGCGAAAGGTGAAAATGTGGTGGACCCATTGGCAGCTCAGTTAAAGAAAGTAACTGACTCGTGCAACGGCAAAGCACACAACGACACGGCCTTATTTTTGACAATGACAGCTATCTTTCCCCCGTCATTAGCCGCTAATGGTGAATTCAAACATGCCCTAGAAGCGGCGTATATCAATTTAGCTCCCGTCATTAACAACAATCAGCATAGCTGGTCTGCGTAAGAGGAATTTAGGATGACACTCACATTAGCCCCCTTGGATATCGGCGTATTTCTGGCCTATGTATTGGCGCTTCTTGCTATTGCGTTATGGATTTCCCGGGACGAAAAGTCTCATGAACGAAACACGAAAGATTACTTCCTAGCGAGCAAATCGTTACCTTGGTGGGCCATCGGAGCGTCACTGATCGCAGCGAATATCTCTGCTGAGCAAATTATTGGTATGTCAGGCTCTGGTTTCGCACTGGGATTAGGGATCGCCTCTTATGAATGGATGGCTGCCATTACCTTGATTTTAGTTGGCAAATATTTTCTACCAATCTTTTTGAGGAACGAAATCTACACCATGCCGCAATATTTGCAGCAGCGCTTTGATGGCAGAGTAAAAACAACCTTAGCCTTATTTTGGTTAGCCGTATATGTGTTTGTTAACCTGACGTCTGTGTTGTGGTTAGGGGGCTTGGCAATCCAAAGCGTAGCGGGGATTGACTGGCTGTATGGGATGTTATTTTTAGCGATATTTTCTGTTGCTTACTCTACTTATGGCGGCCTAAAGGCGGTGGCCTATACAGATATTATTCAAGTAGTGCTGCTGGTGTTTGGGGGCTTACTACTGAGCTACCTCGCTTTGCAACAAGTGTCTGGCGGTGAAGGTCTGGTCAAAGGTTTTGCTATTTTAACTGACAAAGTCCCCGGTCACTTTGACATGATTTTGAGCCCAGACAACAGCGAATACATGAATTTACCTGGCATATCAGTGCTGGTAGGGGGATTGTGGGTGATGAATATTGGGTATTGGGGCTTTAATCAATACATTATTCAGCGTGCTTTAGCTGCCAAAAATATACAAGAAGCACAAAAAGGCATTGCCTTTGCCGCTTATTTGAAGCTTTTAATGCCAATTATTGTGGTATTGCCGGGAATAGCCGCAGTATTATTATTCCCTGATTTAGAGAAGGCAGATCAAGCGTACCCCTCAATGATGTCCTTAATGCCGATTGGTATTAAAGGGCTGGTTTTTGCTGCGCTTGTGGCCGCGATCATCTCTTCATTAGCATCAATGACTAACAGTATCTCTACTATCTTTACTATGGATTTATACCGTCCTTTAAATCAGGGAAGAAGTGAGCATCATTACGTTAATGTTGGTCGCGTAGCCACGCTGGTTTCCTTAGTGATTGCCGTGTCAGTTGCTCAGCCGCTTATCGGCCAATCAGAACAAGCATTTCAGTACATTCAAGAGTTTACCGGGTTATTTTCACCTGGTATTACGGTGATCTTTTTAATGGGTATGTTTTGGTCTCGAACAACATCAACGGCTGCACTTGCTGCAGCGTTAGGATCAGCTGCCTTCTCTGTACTGCTTGCTATTGTCTGGCCTAGCTTACCCTTTATGGATCGCATCGGCTTGGTGTTCCTTCTATGTTTAGCGCTGGCGTATGTCGTTTCATTATTTGAAGCCGCGCCAGAGGTAAATAAAGGTGTTGAACTAAAAGACATCAGCTTTAGAACAACCAATGGATTCAATGTGGCCGCTATTGGTGTGATCATCATTTTAACGGGTTTGTATGCAACTTGGTGGTAGCCGGTCACGCGCAAGGAATATGACATGAGTAAGCTACTATTTGTTGGTGAATGTATGCTCGAATTAAGACGCGACGAAAACGGTAAAGTGCACACGAGTTTTGCGGGCGACACCTATAATAGTGCGGTCTACGCTAAGCGAGTTTGTCCTAGTTTTGAGGTCGCTTACCTGAGCGCCATAGGCAGAGATGTGTTTAGCCAGCAACTGCTGGAAACAATGGCAAATGAGGGGATTGAGAGCCACTTGATTCGCCGTGATCACGAACGCAATTTGGGCATCTATTCGATTACCACAGATGATAGCGGCGAACGGTCATTTGCCTATTGGCGTGAGAACTCAGCGGCCACGAACATGCTTAAACAGTTCGAAGAAAGCGTTATTGACGACGACAACTACGCGCTGATATTTTTTAGTGGGATTACCCTTGCGATCCTAGACGAGCAAGACCGACATAAGCTGTTAAGTATATTGCAACGCGCTAAAGATAGGGGAACTACCATAGCATTTGACCCCAATTATCGTGCACGTTTATGGGCAGATAAAACCGAAGCTAGGTATTGGTTAGAGCGAGCTTATGCGCTGACGGACATTGCGCTACCTGGTTTAGAAGACCATGAAACCTTGTATCAACATGCCCAGGCAAAGGATGTACATCATTTTTTGAATCAATTTGCAGTGCAGGAGCAAGTCATTAAATGTGGGGCGCGAGGAATTGATATTTGCGACATCAATGGCATGATTTGCCATCAAGCGTTTGAGCCAGCTGCAATACAAAAAGATACCACAGGAGC
>Ga0207906_1000391_pt1 | contig 18112 bp, 20 predicted proteins | sample LinPmetageLP37_FD_184050 | JGI IMG/M metagenome (GOLD analysis project Ga0207906, IMG submission 184050) | Marine viral communities from the Pacific Ocean - LP-37 (SPAdes) | ecosystem: Environmental > Aquatic > Marine > Oceanic | place: Pacific Ocean | collected 2010-06-16 | reverse complement strand
CCGAATATAGATTTAAAGGTTTGATAACCTAGAAAAGCTATTAGCACCCAAAGCGCAATCATCAAAAAAGGTTTGAATTTGGATGGGATAAATTTATCAACTAGCTTAACTAAACCAATTGTTACCAAAATCACAACAACAGCAATAAGAATTATTTTAAACATAGTAAGTTTATTTATTAATAAAATTAATTAATGGTCTTTCGCAAATCTACAATTTTTTTTTAATCGTAAAAACCAATGTGAATAAAAATCATTTCTATCTTTGAATAATTTTAATGTTTAAGCCAATTAATGACCGCTTCAGAATTTTATTTCCTTATAAAACAGCAATTTCCATTTGAACCAACCCTAAAACAAAATATTGTATTAAATCAGTTGTCCGAATTTATTTTTAGTAAACAGCCAAATTCACTTTATTTGTTAAAAGGCTATGCTGGCACTGGTAAAACCACCATTGTTGGTACAATTGTAGCCAATTTATGGAAAGCAAAAAAAAGCGCTGTTCTCATGGCACCAACGGGTAGAGCGGCCAAAGTTATTTCAAATTATTCAGGAAAAGAAGCGTTTACCATCCATAAAAAAATATATTTTCCAAAAAAAGATAAAAGTGGAGGCGTCAAATTTGTTCTGCAACCCAATAAGCATAAAAACACTATTTTTATTGTAGATGAAGCGTCTATGATTCCGGATACGCCTGGAGAATCAAAACTTTTTGAAAACGGGTCATTGCTTGATGATTTGATGCAGTATGTGTATTCTGGGCACCAATGTAAATTACTTTTAATTGGGGACACGGCACAGTTACCACCAATTAAATTGGATTTAAGCCCTGCACTTGACGAAAATAAGCTTAGTTTAAATTACAATAAAGAGGTTACCAAAATGGAATTGAATGAAGTGGTTCGCCAAGAATTTGATTCTGGTATTCTTGCTAATGCTACATTGTTGAGAGAAGCCTTGTCAAATGCCTTTCATGACGCATTTAAATTTGATTTAAACGGTTTTAAAGATGTTGTGAGGTTAGTAGACGGTCAAGAAGTTATGGACGCTATAAACGACGCGTACAGTACTTTAGGAAATGAAGAAACAACCATTATTGTGAGGAGCAATAAACGCGCTAATTTATATAACCAACAAATTAGAAACAGAATTTTGTTTAATGAGAATGAATTAACCCCTGGTGATTTCATTATGGTGGTTAAGAATAATTACTTTTGGATTAAACCAACTTCTGAAGCAGGTTTTATTGCGAACGGAGATATTATAGTAGTACTTGAAATTTATAATCTGATTGATTTATACGGATTTCGTTTTGCAGAAGTTAAAGTTAGAATGGTTGATTATCCAAAAATGCAAGCATTTGAAACCGTTTTGCTACTTGATACTATTGAATCTGAGACCCCTTCTTTAACGTATGAAGACTCTAACAGGTTGTACCAAGAGGTCATGAAAGATTATGAAACAGAAACCAGTAAATACAGAAAATTTTTAAAGGTAAAAAATAACAAGTATTTCAATGCATTACAAGTAAAGTTTTCTTACGCTATTACCTGTCATAAATCACAAGGAGGCCAATGGAATACTGTTTTTGTGGAACAACCATATTTGCCGAATGGCATTGATAAAGAATATTTACGCTGGCTTTATACCGCCATTACCAGAGCTAAAGAAAAACTATATTTAATTGGCTTTCAAGACGATTTTTTTGAAGACTAGATTTTGATTGTTTTTTCAATTACACAAAAAGATTAAGAAACCAAAAGAATAGAATGAATAATAAATATTATATTTTTGGTACATATTTGATTTTAAAAATTGATGAAAATTATTTCGATGATTCCCGCACGCTACAGTGCAACTCGCTTTCCAGGTAAATTAATGCAAGATCTTTCTGGAAAAACAGTTATTTTAAGAACTTATGAGGCTACTGTTGCAACCAATTTGTTTGATGACGTTCTGGTTGTTACTGATAGTCAAATTATTTATGATGAAATTGTGAATAACGGAGGCAAAGCCATGATGAGTATTAAAGAACATGAATGCGGAAGTGATAGAATTGCTGAAGCTGTTGAGTTTTTAGATATTGATATTGTAATTAATGTGCAAGGAGATGAACCTTTTGCGGATGCCGTTTCACTTAAAAAACTGATTGATGTTTTTAAAGATGACCATAAAAAGGAAATTGATTTAGCGTCATTAATGGTTCATATTACAGATTGGGAAGAAATTAGTAATCCAAACACGGTTAAAGTTATAGTTGACCGAAATAATTTTGCATTATATTTTTCAAGAAGCCCGATTCCATATCCAAGGGATAAAAATGTAGGTGTAAAATACTATAAACATAAAGGGGTTTATGCCTTTAGAAAAAAAGCAATTCTAGACTTTTATCATTTGCCCATGTTAGCTTTAGAAGCTTCTGAAAAAATTGAATGTATTCGTTATTTGGAATATGGTAAACGAATTAAAATGGTAGAAACAGATGTTCAAGGCGTGGAAATTGATACCCCTGAAGATTTAGAACGTGCTAAGAAATTATGGAAATAGATTATCAACATATAAAAGTCATTGGGTTTGATGCCGATGATACGTTGTGGGTCAACGAAACCTATTTTCGTGAAGCTGAAATTAAGTTTTGTGATTTAATGTCTGAGTACGAAACACCCAATAAAACGGACCAAGAACTATTTAAAATGGAAATGAAAAATCTTCCTTTATATGGTTATGGTGTCAAAGCTTTTGCGTTATCAATGGTTGAAATGGCTTTGGAAATATCTAATTACAATGTATCCCAAAAAACCATTGAATCAATTTTAAAGATTGGTAAAGATATGTTGGAAAAACCTGTTGAACTTTTAGATGGTGTTGAAGAAGTTCTTAAAACCTTATCAAAAAAATATAGATTGATTTTAGCAACTAAAGGCGATTTATTAGACCAGGAGCGTAAACTTGAAAAATCTGGTTTAACGGATTATTTCCATCATATTGAAGTAATGAGTGATAAACAAAATGAAAATTATTCCAAATTATTAAATCATTTGGATGTAAAGCCTTCAGGGTTTTTAATGATTGGAAATTCTTTAAAATCTGATATTTTGCCCATAGTTCACCTAAATGCACATGCTATTCATGTACCATTTCATACTACTTGGGCACATGAACAAGTCACTGAAAAAGAAACCAATGGGAAAACCTATAAAACCATAAGTAGTTTGAGGGAATTATTAAGCTTATTACAGGTATGAAGGTTTTAGATATTGACAATTGGAACAGAAAGCAACATTACAACCATTTTATTGGTTTGGCTGATCCATATTTTGCTGTTACCATCCCTTTTAATGTGACTAAAGCATATCAATTTTCAAAAGATAAAAACATCAGTTTTTTTGCAAGATATTTGCATGATTGTATGCGCGCCATTAACCAAATTAAAAGTTTTAAATACAGGATACAAAATGATGAGGTTGTTGAATTTGATATCATTCATGCATCACCAACCTTAATGAGAGATGACAACACTTTCGGGTTTTCTTTTGTTAATTTTCATGAAGATTTAAATATGTTTATTAAAAATATGGATTCAGAAAAATATAGAATTCAAAATTCAACAGAACTATATCCTCCAAATAATGGATTGGATTGTGTGCATTGTTCAGCATTGCCCTGGTTGAATTTTACAGGCCATAAAGAACCCGTTTCAAATGCATTGGATTCTGTTCCAAAAATAGCCTTCAGTAAAGCAACAAAAATAGATGATGATTTATTTATGAATGTGGCTATAAGTGTAAATCATGCGTTGGTTGATGGTTATGATGTTGGTTTGTTTTCACAAAAGTTTCAAGATTTTTTAAATGTGTAATATTCAAAAAATGCTAATTTTACCAGTTGTAAAAGAAAATTTATTAAATGAATTATAAAAACTTTCCCATGGTGCCAAGAGTTATTTTTGGCAGAGGCAGTTTCAATCAGTTAAGTGAAATAATATCCCCGAAACGATTAAATGTACATGCACCGTTTGTGTTTTTAGTTGATGACGTGTTTAAAGGCAATGCTTGGTTAACCTCAAGAATTCCGTTGGCCTATGAAGATAAGGTTATTTATATTTCATCAAACGAAGAACCTAAAACATCGCAAGTGGATGATTTGGTAGAAGACATCATATTAACCTCAAGACAAGGTACTTCTGGTATTATTGGAATTGGGGGAGGAACCATATTGGATTTAGCAAAAGCAGTAGCTATCATGCTTACTAATGAAGGCGAAGCAAAAGATTATCAAGGATGGGATTTAGTTAAAAACCCTGCCATTTACCATGTTGGGATACCAACTATTTCTGGTACTGGCGCAGAGGTTTCCAGAACTACTGTACTGACAGGGCCCGAGAAAAAACTAGGAATTAATTCTGATTTCACACCTTTTGATCAAGTAATTTTAGATCCAGAACTAACAAAAGGAGTTGACACAAATCAATGGTTTTACACAGGTATGGACTGTTTTATTCATTGTGTAGAATCCTTGAACGGATCTTATTTAAATGAATTTAGCAAAAGTTATGGTGATATGTCTTTTCAGCTTTGTAAAGAAATATTTTTACAAGATACGCTTTCAGAGGCCGAATCTCAAGATAAACTCATGATGGCTTCATGGCATGGGGGTATGAGTATTGCATATTCTCAAGTCGGTGTTGCACACGCCATGAGTTATGGTTTATCCTATTTATTAGGAACCAAACACGGCATAGGTAATTGTATTGTATTTGATCATTTATCTGAATTTTATCCTGAAGGGGTGTCTCTTTTTAAAGAGATGAAAAAGAAATACCAAATTGAATTACCTAAAGGAATTTGTGCTAAATTACATGATTCTGAATTTGATATTATGATTAATATTGCTTTAGGTTTGGAACCTCTTTGGGAAAATGCAATCGGTAAGAACTGGAAAAAAACCATTACAAGAGAAAAATTGAAAAATCTTTACCTAAAAATGTAATATGAAATGGCTTTCCAAATTTATTTATTTTAAGATTTTAGGCTGGAAGGTTGTTGGTAATACAAACTTTTCTCAAGCACAAATAAAAAAAGCAGTAATCATAGTCGCACCTCATACGAGTTGGCATGATTTTTACATGGGTATTATATTAAGATCTATATTAAATATTAGAATTAATTTTGTAGGTAAAAAGGAATTATTTGTGTTTCCTGTTGGTTGGTTTTTCAGGGGACTTGGGGGCGCTCCTATTGATAGAAAAACCAAAGAAAAAAAAGTGCAAGCCATAGCCAAACTTTTTAGTGAAAGAGATGAATTTAGAATGGCCATGGCTCCTGAAGGAACCAGAAAAAAAGTAAAAGAATGGCGTACCGGTTTTTATTATATTGCAAAAGAAGCCAAGGTGCCAATAATCATGCTTACTTTAGATTTTAAAAACAAACAAAACAAAATCTCAGAACCTTTTTATCCAACTGATGATGTTAAAAAGGATTTTGAATTTATGCATCGTTTTTTTGAAGGTGTAAAAGGTAAAATACCGGAATATTCATAGTATTCTTTCAAATAATTAAACATTAATTAGGTCTATTTTGGAAACAATCAAAAAAATATTGGAATTTGAAATTTTCAGTTATGATGATTATGTCATAAAAGTAAAAAGAATTATTGTTGTTTTATTCATTCTTTTATTGACGAAAATTATTTTATGGATAATTAAAAAGACATTATATAGAAGGTTTCAACTTGGAATGGTTGATGAAGGGAATACTTTTGCCTTATTTCAAATTGTAAAATATGTAGTTTGGGTTACAGCCATTGCGTTTCTATTAGAATCATTAGGGGTGAAAATCACATTGCTTTTAGCTGGTTCAGCAGCATTACTTGTTGGTATAGGCTTAGGGTTACAACAAACGTTTAATGATATCATATCTGGTATCATACTACTTTCAGAACGGTCCATAAAAATAGGTGACGTTTTAGAAATAGATGGAGACATTATTAAAATTCAAACCATTGGAGTGAGAACATCAAAGGGAGCCAATAGAGATGAGATAACTATTATCATACCAAATTCTTTAATTACCACGTCCAAAGTGATTAACTGGAGCCATCAATCAAAAAAAACGCGTTTTAAAATTGATGTAGGCGTTGCGTATGGAAGCAATGTTGATTTAGTAATTAAAATACTTGAAGAAAGTGCCATTGAACACCCTGATATTTCCAATAGGGAATTGATTGATGCCAGATTGATAAATTTTGGAAATTCGTCTTTAGATTTTCAATTGTATTTTTTTAGCAAAAATATTTTTAGAATAGAAAAAGTAAAAAGTGATATTAGAAAAATCATAAATAAAAAATTCATTGAAAATAATATTTCAATCCCATTCCCTCAAATGGATGTATATATCAAGCAAAACACGGCATTAAAAAAAGAATAGCTAAAATAATCGAAGTCTAAAAAGTGACTTTATTAAACTTTAACAGTCTTATTAATTAAACCAATTAAAACTCTTGAAAACTGATCTTACACCTCAAAGGTTAACAGATGAGGCGCTTGTAAAACAAATAGTAGAAGCAAAAAATGATCTTCTTTTTGGTGAATTATATGAAAGATATTCTCATATGGTTTACAACAAATGTTATGGTTTCACAAAAACCACCATTGAAGCAGAAGATTTAACACAGGATGTTTTTACCAAATTATTTTTAAAATTAGGATCTTTTAAAGCGGATTCTAAATTTTCAACTTGGTTATACGCTTTTACCTATAACTTATGTGTGGATTATGTCAATAAAAATGTTTTAAAAAAAGTAGAAATTAATGATTATGATTTAATTGACGATAATAATTCACAAACTGAAGCGGACGAAGAAGCATTATTTCAACTGAAATCAAAAAAATTAAATGTAGCCTTGGAAATTATTAATCCAGAAGATAAAATGATACTATTATTAAAATATCAAGATGATTTTTCAATTAAAATTATCATGGAGATGCTCGAAATAAGTGAAAGTGCTGTAAAAATGAGGCTTAAAAGGGCAAAGTCAAGAGTAATTGAAGCCTATTCAACAATTTTATAATGCTTATGGGAAATCCTTTCAAAAAAATAGCAAAACCTCCACAGGAGGTTCCAAAAACTTTAAAGAATAAAGTAATGGCAGAAGTGGCAAGAACTAGATTGCTTATGGAAATGGCAGATTTGTTCTCTTCTAAATATACACTTGCCGCCAAATCATTTTTTGAAAAAAAGAGGAAGGAATAAATAATTTAATTTAAAAATATAATGGAAACAATTTCAAGTACCAAAGATTTAATATTGAACTTGCTTAATCAAATGGTTAACAATGTTGCAGAGGTAGCTCCAAATGTGATATTTGCTATATTGATACTGATATTTGGCTGGATATTAACACGAATAGTTGTATTCATTTTAAAGCGGGCATTAAAATTTGCAAAAGTTGATAAGTTAACGGATGTTATTAATGAAAAAAACTTATTTGGAAAAACAGACTTGAAGTTTAATGTCACAATCGTAATTGTAGGTTTTATAAAATGGGTTCTGTTTTTGGTGTTTTTAATAATTGCTTCAGATATCATGAAATGGGAAATAGTTTCCGTTGAGATAGGGAATTTATTAAGATACCTTCCAAGGCTATTTAGCGCCGTAGCTCTATTCATGATTGGACTATATGTAGCCAATTTTGTTAAAAAAGCAATACGTAGTTTATTTCAATCATTTAATTTAATGGGTGATATTGCTATTAGTAATTTGGTATTTTATGTTATAATAATAACAATTATAATTACAGCTTTAAATCAAGCAGGAATTGACACTAATATCATTACCAATAATCTGACAATCATTCTTGGTGCCTTTTTGCTAACTATAGCCATTGGGTTTGGTTTTGGTTCGCGTGAAATTATTAAGAGCTTATTATTTTCGTTTTATTCTAAGAAAAATTTTGATGTAGGTCAAATAATTTCAACAGGAGACGTTACAGGTGAAATAATTTCAATAGATAATATTTGCGTGAGTGTTAAGGTAAAAAAGGACATTGTTATAATACCAATTAAAGAATTAGTAGATACAAGAATAACCATAAAAGGTTGAAATTAGAAATGTGTTTTGAATAAGTATTTAAAGCCTAAAAGTTTTCGTGTCTTTTATGTAACGAATATTTATTTTAGTTAAAAAATAAAACTTATAAACAAATCAAAGAAATGAAAAAAATCATCATTGTATTAGCGGTTATTTTATTATCAATGAACATATCAGCGCAAAAAAAACTAAAAGTAAAGGGAAACGGAGATGTTATTGAAGAGTTTAATGACTTGATAGGATTCTGGAGAATGGAAATTAGTGATGGACTGGAGGTATCATTAATGCAAACAGGGAATAATGGGTATCGCTTAAAAACAGATTCAAATCTATTTGCTTCTATAAAAATAGAAGTAGTTGATAGTATTTTAAGAATTTACACTTCTGACAGAATACGCTCTAGTAAAAAACTTGAAATTTCCATAACATTTCAAAATTTAAATAGAATTGCGCTTAGTCAAGGCGCAAAACTGAATGGTCAAAATAATATGGAATTATCTAACTTGTTCTTAAGTTGTTATGACAATTCTAAATTTGAGTTAGATTTAGAAGCCACCAAGTTTCAACTTGAAATGAATAGTGGTTCTTCAGGATCCATTCAATTAAGAAATAACGATGCTAAAATGACTTTAAATGATAGTGCTTACTTAAAAGGCAGCATTTCTTCAGATAATTTAAGCTTATTTATCAATGACAGGGCAGATATGAACATTGAAGGATCTAGTGATAATTTAAATATTGTGACCAATGGTTCTATAGATTTTAAAGGAAGTAAACTCAATGCGAAAAAAGCAACGGTTAACGCTTCTAAAGCATCAAAAATACACGTTTATGCCAGTAAACAACTCAATGTGTACGCTAAAGGTAAAAGTTATATTTATGTTTATGGAAATCCTGAAATAAAAGTGGATGGACTTAATGATAAATCACAAATTATAAAAAGATAATCATGAAATTCAGAACATTTGTCAGCCTCTTTTTTGTTGTAATCATTGTTGTTTTTTCATTACAAAACTCGGAAGTTATAGACGTTAAATTCTTTATATGGAAACTATCCATTTCTAGAGTTTTAGTAATTCTAGGAAGTTTTGTTATTGGCATTGTTGTCGGGATATTAATGTCTATGAAGAAAAGATATTTATCAAATAGTAAAAAGTAATTTTAATAGATTTGGAATATGGCACAAATTGAATCAGTTTCCTTAAAATTTATACCTGATATAATTAACGTTGGTGATGATATAAGTGATATTACCGTAGAAACACAAGTTGCATTCCATCCATTGGATATTAAAATGAAGATGGAATATTTACTGCACATTTTTGTTATTGATAACCATGGAAAAACAGACGTTCCAATTTTTGTCAGTAATTGGCAGGATACTGAACTTTTTGGGATGCCACAAGATGGAAAAGATGATTTTATAGGTAAAATTATAGTTCCTATTAAAGCTAATAATAAGCTTGAAAATTTTGAAACTTCAATAACTTTGAAACTTGGTGATTTAAAAAGGAGTCATTCTTACTATAAACGTAAATTAAAAGTATTGGCAACCCTTATACCCGCCATAGGAATCGCTTCTCAATGGTCTGAACCATTTGAAACTAAATTAGTTTTTTAAGCATTTTTAATCAGTAACCTAATTTTTAACAATTAAAACCCTTTTTTTTATGAAGTCTATTTTTAAAGTAGAGCTCCTTAATTTTTCAACTATTTATGAATTACCCAATGCATGGAAACCCAATGATTATAAAGAATTGTTGGAATTAATGGATTATGGAGACACTTCAGGTTTGACCCCACAAGATTTAAAAGATATGTGTTTTATGTTACTTGCTGATCACGAGCCCGAAGAAGCAGTTGAATTCATATTAAAATATATTTTTAAAGACAGATTGAATTCTGGCCAGATAAGTTCACTTTCAAATGAAATGATTGAAGAAAAAATATGGGAAGAATACCCGGAAATATCGCTTCATGAAGAATTTTTTAATGCCCATCAAATTTTATATGCAGCCTATAATGGTAAATTCCCTCAGCCTTCAGCAGTTCAGTTTCAAATTAAAGTAAGTACGGATAACAATGAGAATATGTCTGTGTTCAGTAAAAATCCAGAAGCCTCATTGATTAGGCTATTGGTGAAAGGAATGCCTGAAAACACATTAATCAATCGGCTTTTTGATGAACATATAAAAGGGGATGAGTTTAAGGAAGCAAAAGACATCATTTGGCAATTAAAAACAGGTATTGAAGATGACAAATCCGTAGTTTTCAGTATTATTTCATCATCCTATTGGTTTAAGGATTTTAAGTATGTGGAAGATTTTGAAGCATCTACACATGCTGATGAGATTTCTATATAGAATTAAAAAAGAGGCTGTCTGAAAAGTCAAAATAAGTTGTCATTACGAATCTTTCGACTGTCGCTCAAGACAGGCTAAAGTGAAGTAATCTGTTTATTGATTACCAATAATTTACAGATTGCTTCTCCCGATAGCTATCGGGACTCGCAATGACGTAAAACTTGACTTTTTAGACCCTTTTTTTTATATGAATATTTCAAAATATGCAACTTACTATTTAATAAATTTTGAAGTAAGCGTATTAACAAAAAGGACGTTTCCAATTTTTTCGTAACCATCAAACAATTCAATCCCTTTTTCAGATTTAATCATGCCTTCATGAAAGCCAATTAATGTTAAGTCTGCATCTAAAGAATACTGATTAATTAAATCTAACCTATTTTCTCCTTCCGCTAATGGTAGCACACGAATATTATTGGCTGATATTGGTAAACGGCCACTAGAGGTTAATTGGATTAAATTTTCCTCTTCTTCTTTTAAATTCTCTTGTGCAAACGTAGCAAATATCTTTATTTGTCCTTTTTTCCAATCGCTGTGCCCTAAAATAATATACGATAGTAATATCATCAGGTTTGCATTTTCATAATCATTTTTGTTTATCCAAACATGTATATCCTTTTTATAGCCGAAGCCTTTGTCAGAACTTGCTAATATGCATAAATCATATTTTGCAGTTTTTAAAACACTGTAATTATCGACAATACTGGATAGCCATTCAGTTTCTCCTTTTTTATATTCAAATAACATCATATTATTTGGTTGTCCAGAAATACCAGGCTGTTGAATGGCTTGTATAATGGCTGCCGTATTTGAAGGTGTAATAAGGGTTTCTAGAAAAACATTTGATTTGCTTGAAGATGAAATTTTTATCAACTTTTCAAGTTTCTGAGCAGCTTTTTCCTTTGATTCTTTTGAAAAATAGTCTTTTTCAAAATGAATATAGGTTCCAAAACCATATCTATAAGATATCCATTTCATCATTTCTAAAGCTCCGTAACGCTCAAAACTATCTTTAGAGAGACATATTACAGCAGGACGCCAGTCTTCTTCAGTTTTATCTTTTTCAGCTTTTTGAAGAAATACATGCAATGTTCTGCTAAATTGGTGGATTACACCTTGAAAAATGCTAGCCATCCCTTTATTGCTATCATTCTTACTTGAAATATAAAAATAGAGCAAAACCATAAGCGCAATAGCAGCCATGGCATAAGGGGTATTTATTTTAAACATCAAAGACACGCTCATAACAGCGCCTATAAGTGATAGATACCATTTAGATTTAAAGGAAGGACGATAGGATGGATCTGCTGCAAAATGTTGCATAAATGAAATCAAACATAGTGACCCATACGTAACCATAAAAAACATCGAGATGATTTCTGCAACAGCATTGACGTCACCCATTAAAACAAATATCAAGGCAATTCCACTTGTTAAAATAGTTGCATTTCTAGGCTCGTTATTCTTTTTTGTGCCTTTTGACACCCAAAAATTAACAAATTTATTTGGAAATACTTTATCACCTCCAATTGCCTGTAAGGTTCTTGGAGCCACCATAAAGGATCCTAAAGCAGACGAGATAGTTGCTGCCGCTAATCCTATTGGTATTATTGGTCCCCAAAGTGCTATTTGACCCATGATTAATTGATCATTTACCAAATCGGCTGGACTTGCTGAAACGGCCAATTTATAGGCTATAAATACATAAATTATCATACCTATGACGGTAGCTGCTAAAGTTCCTAAAGGAATTGATTTTTTAGGGTCTTTCAAATCTCCTGATAGGCCAACACCAGCAGTAATACCAGTAAAAGCTGGAAAAATAATTGCAAACACATAAAAGAAACCTTTACCAGATCCAGAACTCTTAAATAACTGAGAACTATCAAATACTTCTGAGTAAGGAGTTGATCCTAGAAAGAATAGAACTAATGAAACTGCTAAAATAGCTACAACAATATATAAAGCTTTCATGCCTAAATCGGCACCTTTTGTTACCATTAACCAAATAAGCAATAATAACGCTGGTATTGTAAAAAGTCTATTATCATATAACTCATAACCAAATTCACTTAAAACCCAGGGTTTTATAGCATCAAAAGCTTCACCAAAAGCAATAACATAAAAGGCTACACTAATTGCTTGAGATAAATATAAAGCGATACCAATAGCCGCACCAATATTAACACCAAAAGAACGGGAAATAATAAAATATTCGCCACCACCTTCAACTTTTTGATTGGTGGCTATTTCTGCTAAGGCCATGGCGGTTGGAACTGTTACAAGGTGTCCTATAAGAATTATAAGTAAAGCACCCATAAATCCTACAGAACCAACAGCAAAACCAAATCGTAAAAACATTACTGCTCCAAGAATAGTTGAAATTGCAGTTAAAAATACTGGTAGTGTGCCAAAATTAGCTTTAGTTGATGACAGTGTTTTACTCATAAAAAATAAATTAATTCGGATAATAATTAAGTCCGTAAAATTATAAAAAGTTGTGGATAAAAGTAATCTGATTTATTAATAATAATGCACAAAAAATGGAATTATTATAATTATGGTGTGAAAATAGAATATAGAAAAAATAATTATCTTTTCTAAAACAGCTATGTAGCTATTTCATATAAATAACAAAAGCTACTTCAATTATAAAGTAGCTTTTTTAAACACTATTAATTTATAGTTGTTAAATATTTATATTTTGAAAAACACTTCTGTTGTTGTTGTACTAATTATAGATGTGAACTTAAACATTTTCATATTAGAATTTAAAATTGTATCCTACCGCTATTTGATTGTATTTAAAAGAATTACGCATCGTGTAATCAACATATAAGCTTTCATTTAAAACAGGCAGCATACTTCCTAATATGATATTATAAAATCCGGTTGTTCCACTAACGAAATTACCAAAACCTAAACCAACACCTACGTATGGCTTAAATTTTTCATTTTTAATTTCAATTGGGTAGGTAATATTTCCGGACAGTGCCCATGAATTAGCCTTACCAAATCCTAAGTAGGCTTCAGGCATAAACATCAATTTTGTGTTTTTAATTTCATAATGCAATCTAAAACCAATATTAGCGGTAGAAGCACCTCCATAATTAAACCCAAGAATTGCAGAAGAATGTTTATATTTTAAAAGAGATATAGTATCAGATTGTATTTCAGCATCTTCAATAATTCCTTGATTATCCTGCAATAATTTAATATTAACATTACTATCCTCTTTTTTTTGAGTTGGAGTTACTATAATTGTCTGAGGTTGATTGCTATCGGACTGAATTTGATTTGAATTATGATCAACTTTTCTATTCATTTTATCCAATTTATCAAGAATGATATTGTTCATTTCTTCTTTTTGATCAATTGAGCTTGGTTGGATTTTTTCAGTATTTAATGCAGCTCCTTGTTTTGAATTTAATTCTAACAATAATTTTTCTAATAATTCTACGCGCTCTTTTAATTGATTTAAAGAGTCGTTTTGAATTGTTGGATTTACATCCAATTGATTCTCGTCTTTTTGTTGATTAGTTGAGGGTGACGTTTCATTAACTTTATTAAGAATTCTATCAATTAAGGATTCAAACTCCATAGGGGTCATTTGAATTAACTTTGAATTTTCAGTTTTAGTGTTTTCAAGATTAGAAACAGGAGTTGTTTGGCTTGTAGGGGTTTTATTGGCAACCACTTTTTCTTGAACTTTTGCTACAGATTCCACTTGCCCTAATGCCTCTTCGACTTCTTTTTTCTCTTCCAATATTTCAACCGCTTTATCAACGTCTTTAGTTTCATAGGCTAATTTTAGGTCAGTTTCAAGCCCCTCAATTTTAGATTGATATTCTTGCCTTAGTTTGGATAATTTTTGGTTGTTTTCTTGTTCTTGATTTGTTAATGCTCTATCCAGATTTTGTTGATATACTGTACTTGGAGCTTTCGCCTTTCTCCCTAAAGTAAACTTAAGTCCTGCATTATAAAATATATGTGTTTGAATATTATCTGTATTGGTTATATCTGCCACGTTTTCTCCAGAGGTTAGCATAGCTCTAGCTCCGCCAGTAATTAAAATATGTTTTCCTAATGGAATAGATAAACCTAAACCACCAGTTGCAAATTCTCCACCACCCACAGTGGTAGGATTTCCGTTTGAATCTGGTAAAGAAACATAATCACTATCAGGGTTTAAATAACCACCTCCTAATATAAGAAATGGTATTACGCCATTTCCATCATTTAATCGGGCTCTAAATTCACCACCATACATGGCTAATTTATCAAAATCTGTTGAGATTTGCTCATCTTGAGTTGCCTTGAAATAAAAAGCGCGAATACCTATATATTCATTTAAATCCAATCCTACATAACCACCTAACCAATAAGTGTCTCTAAATAAAGATTCTTTAGCAAATTTTGTATAGGCTAAACTGGGCTCTATTACGAATTGGATGCCTTTAAAACCACCTTTGAAATTTTGTAAGTAAGCTTTATCTAATTCTGATAAAGTCCCGGGTTTTCTTCCTCCAAGATAAAATTGTAATGATCCTTGTGCAGACCAGTTGGCTAATCGTTCGTTTTGAAAATCCGCATTGGTAACTCCAAAATTTAATTTATCATTATCTGATAAAAGATTCATTCCAGAATTGAAATTATATGTTGTATTTTTTACCTCCAAGGCAAATACGATGCGTTTAGAGAGGTTGATAATTGCGCCTAAACCAAAATTCCCATACACTTGTTCAAAATCTCCAGAATTTTCTATTTTTATATTTTGAACACCTGCCCCAAGAGTAAGATAAGGTTTGATACCTTTGGTTCCAAAATTAGCTTTAAATTCTCCACCCCAACGTGTTAGAGTAATATTTTGTGCATTAAATAAAGAAGCATCAAAGCCAGAAATCCCAAAATTATTAAAATCAGTTTTTAAATCTAGAGATTGTAAATAAATACCCCTCAATTCAACATATTCACCAAAACCAAAACCAAGTTTACCACCAACCATGAGATTGTCTTCGAGGCCTGCTTTGTTATCCCACCAAGTATATTCTGCAGCTGGGGAAAGTGTAAAACTAATATCTTTAACTTGAGCTTTTGAGAAACACCCCATTAAGATAAAGAGAAGTATAGCTATATGTGTTTTTTTCATTTTTTTCATATTTATGATCAATAATTGAACATGAATTTCTATCATTCTTAAAGAAAAGTTTAAGAATTGTTTATTTTAAATCTTTTAAAAAGAATTTAACTTTTAACTTTTTTTAATATCGATGGTTTGAACAGTATTTTTTTTGTCTTTTGAATCGGATTTAAGTTGTAAAATTTCCGCATTTTTTTGAAGTTCAATTACTTGTTTTTGGAGACCTGTAATAATTAACTCTCTTTTTAAATCCTTCATTCTGTCCCAAATCATATAAGCGCCTAATACAAGACCACCGAAAATTTGAACTAATAATATTGGTAAGGTTGAAAAATTTCCAAAACCTAAGTCAAATTCTAGCATGGTTGTAAATAAGTTCCAATTAAAAAAGAATAATAGAACATTTACTGCTATATAAATAAATAAAAATAAGTATTTCATGCTTAGTGCTTTTCTAGTTTTTTAATTTCTTTAATAATTACTTTCATTCGTTTTTCGTTTGCTTTAAACTCATCAATAATTTCACTTATAGGTTGTGACGTTAGAAATGGTTTGTGCAATGACTCATTTTTTAAATAATGACCTAAAGAAAGGTCGCCAAATTTATCTTTAAGTTCTTTTTGTCTTGCTTCTAATTTATGCTCTTCTTTATTAAGCATTTGTTTATCTGTAAAGTCATGAATTTTATCTGAAGTTTCTGCCACTAAATCGCTACCTGCCACATAGGCCTTAGCCGAAGTTTCTGCCACCTTTTCACCTACAAATAATGCGCCTTCTGCTACTTTTTCTCCAACTAAAGAAGCTCCTTCTTTTACATTAGTTGTAACCTCATCAATAAATTTTTTTAAAAACCCTTTTTTTTCTGATTTATTATTTTTTGTTTCCATTGTATTCAATATTATTTTAATTTTTTGATTGATTTCTTTTTATTTTCCCCAAAATGAAGAACATTAGAAATACTATAGCTAGTAATCCAATTATAATAAAGGCCATGTTTTTTTTGTTATTGCTTTTATTTTCAGATTCTTTCAATTCTTTGCTTAACAACATATTTGTTTTTTCTTGAGCAGCTTTTTCCGAGGCATTCAAACTACCTTCAAAATCATATTTTTTACTGCTTTCTTTAGCAAGTAAACTATTTAACGAGTCATCTTGTTCAACTAGAGTTTTTAAATTAGTTTCAATAACTAACAACTGATTTTCTAGTCTTTTTTGTTCTTCTTTTGAATAATCATCAAAAATCTGTTTTGCTGTGTAGTTGTTTCTAATTTTACTGCTTAGCGAATTGCGTTGTTCATCTATTGAGATGATTTGCTCATTTATATCTGTAATTGTGGAATTCAAATTTTTAACCCGTAATGATTGCTCACTTATTTTTGAAGTTAATCCTGCTAATAATGAATCTACAACCTTAAAAGCAACTGGTTCTGCTCCTCTATTCCACAACGCTTTGTGTTGTGAGTCATAAATCGTTTTTTCTTCTTTTAAAAGGCCAATCTTCTTTTCAGCTAATACTATTTCTTGCTTTTGAAGGTCTAATTGCTCTATTGCATTTTCACGTTGCCCCTTTAATTCTGAAAGTTTTATGTTAACGCCTTCAATACCTGGTGCAATTTTTTCTTTGTTGACTTGGTCTAAAGATTTTTGGACTTGAATAAACAAAGTGTTTACTGAATCTTTCTTTTTGTTAAGAGCATTTATAAGTTGTCTTTTTTCATCTTGGGCAGTTTTAATACCACTAATTTTGCTGCTTAAATTATTTATGGAATCTGTATAGGATACAGATTTAACATCGGAATTTGATTGTTCTTTTTGCTGACTTTTCAAATCCTCAAGTGTTGTAGTACCTTCTTGTTGTTTTCCACACCCTAATAATAATCCGAGGGAAAGTGTGAAAACTGCTATTTTTGTTTTCATGGTTATAATTAATTAATATTTGTTAATGTATTAAATAAGACGCAATACTTTCTATTAAGTCACTTTTGAATTAAAGTTACATTATATTTTAGCAACTCTGTTATTTAATATTATTAACTTTTAAGATCAGAAACTTTATTTTCATATTCATGAAAAATTTCAGTAAGGACTTGATGGTTATTAGAAAATTCGTTATTTAATTTGTCTAAATGTTTTTCTAATCCTTTGTCAGGATGGTTAAAAAGATCTACCTGTAAGTGACCTATTTTTTCTACAAGACTTTCGCAAGTATTCATGATGTCTTCTATTTTGCGCAAATACTCTTCTTTAATTTGTAAATATGTTTTTTCCATTGTTTAGTTTTGTGTTAATGGCATTACGCCGGTTCTTAAATATTAGCTTTCTATATAGTATGACGGAATATTTTCTTGTAAGTCACTTTTTTTATTAAAATAATATAGTGACTTTTTCAATTTTATTTGGTCTTATAATAAATTAGAAGATTCAATTATATTGTTATGAAATCAATAAAGTATATTACCTTAATATTGTTGTTATTACATCCTATAGGCATTTTATATGCACAAGAGAAGCAAGCTAAAA
>Ga0207906_1000387_pt1 | contig 18368 bp, 17 predicted proteins | sample LinPmetageLP37_FD_184050 | JGI IMG/M metagenome (GOLD analysis project Ga0207906, IMG submission 184050) | Marine viral communities from the Pacific Ocean - LP-37 (SPAdes) | ecosystem: Environmental > Aquatic > Marine > Oceanic | place: Pacific Ocean | collected 2010-06-16 | reverse complement strand
TTAAGATACTGAATATCAATAACTTAAACAAGTTTAAGGCGTTGTTTTTTCAACAAATTAAGCTTGTTTTTTACTATGGTTCAACCCTTGATTCGCATTAGTTATTTTAAATTTAAATTTATAAGATTCCTGCTTTCACAGGAATGACAGTTTTCATAATCTTACCCCTATACCAAATTCAACGGCTTCAGCTTTTGCTGCATGTGTTTTTAAGGTCAAAGCCCCAAACCATTTCTTTCCAAAATAATGTTTTAAACCTATTCTAAAGTAGGTTCTTCCTTCAAAATCAAATGGATAATAAACATAATATCCTATCTGTGTTACTAAGGACGTGTTATTAACAAACAACTCATGGCCAACAACTAATCCGACACGCTTATAATCTTCATTACCAGAAGTAGGCTCTTCGGGAAAAGAAACGGACCGGTAGTAAATATATTCCTTTAAAAAATTTGAAAAAAACACATCTGCGCCAAACTGTAAGGCACTTTTCTGGTTGAAACGTTTATCGGCATACGCCGAAACAATATAAAATGGAAATTGACCACTCCCTACTATATCACTTTCATTAATACCGCTTCTAAAAACAAGATTGTATTTAATGGGTTGAGTAAATTTTGTATTTGTTTGAGTGCTGTCGGCTATGATAAATTCCGGATCTACTTTTTCCAAATTATAAGTAACCCCAAGATTTAAAGTAATAGAATTTATGCTTGTATTTGGCGCTTTTATATTTGCATTTGAATAATGTATAAATGAAAAACCGGCCTGCAAACCAAACTGATCAAAAAGTTGTTCCTTTTTATAATTAAGCATCATATAGGTACTGCTCATAATTTTTGAGCCAAAGGCATTATTTCTGTAATTTGATTCCTTATCGTACGGATTTGTAGTAAAGGCTAAACCTTGACCAATACGAAACATGATATTTCGTTTTAAAAAATAAAAATTATAATGCCCATACAGAGAATAATTATTTCCTAAAACATCATTTTTAAAATCCTGATATATGAAAGACACACCATATTCCGGATAATTAAAACGTTGCTCCCATGAATTATACCCAAATGTTTTTTTGTTATAACTTAAAATAACACCTTCAGGATGCCCTTTTATTAAATGAAGAATATCATTATTATGTAAAGCAATATTTCCTTTAAAATAATTAACATCCAGATAAGATGATTGCTGATTTTCTTGTGAAAATACAAGTGTTGTAAAAACACTTAACATACAGAAAAAAAATAGCCTCATTAATGGTTGTATTGTTTCACAAAAGTATAAGAATTATTAAAATATCTGTGATGCAATGGCTTTTATGTTATCACTTTTTCCCATGGAATAAAAATGCAAAACCGGAATCCCTGCCTTTTGTAATTCTTTTGATTGTTGAACCGCCCAATCTATACCAACTTGACGCACGTCATTATTGGTTCTACATTTTTCAACTTCGCTAATTAAAGCTTCTGGTAAATCTATTTTGAAAACCTGTGGTAATAACTGCAAATGCTTTTTTACAGCAATTGGTTTTATCCCCGGAATAATTGGAACATGGATTCCTGCTTGTTTTGCCTTTTCAACAAAATCAAAAAATTTCCCGTTATCAAAAAACATTTGAGTCACAATATAATCAGCGCCGGCATCCACTTTTTCTTTTAATCGCTTTAAATCATTGGTTAATGAAGGCGCTTCCAAATGTTTCTCAGGATACCCGGCAACACCAATGCAAAAATTTGTTTTATAGTCTGATTCAATAACTTCATGTAAATATTTACCAGCGTTTAAATCTTTCATTTGAGCAACTAATTCCGTAGCATAAGTATGGCCCCCTTTGGTTGGCTCAAAATATTTTTGGTGTTTCATGGCATCGCCTCTTAAAGCCATCACATTATCAATACCTAAATAATGGCAATCAACCAACAAATATTCCGTTTCCTCTTTGGTAAATCCACCACACAATACATGCGGAATGGTATCCACATTATACTTGTGTTTTATAGCGGCGCAAATGCCTACAGTTCCTGGTCGCATGCGCGTAATTTTTCTATCTAAAAGCCCTTCGCCTTTATCAATATACACATATTCTTCTCTGGAAGTCGTGACATCAATGAATGGCGGATTAAACTCCATTAATGGGTCAATATTATCATATAATTCTTGAATATTTCGCCCTTTTTGAGGCGGAATAATTTCAAAAGAAAACAATGTTTTGCCGTTGGCTTTTTTTATGTGTTCCGTTACTTTCATGTATGCTGAATTTATTTCAGTATCTTTTTTAATATTTCTTTTTTTGGCGTTACCACAAGGGTCGCGCTTTTCGCTATATCTTTTTACGCTATTGCGATGAAAATTTCTAACATTCTGTGGCAATCTCTTTATCTGATGAGATTACGTCGTCGTCCCTCCTCGTAATGACGTCTATTTATTATGGTAAAAAGGATGCCGCTGCAATCGCTAACGCGGGCTACACCAACAGTTTTTTCAACTCATTATAATCTTCTTCATATTCCCAATAAATCCATCGTCCATCTACATAATCTGTCAAAATATATTTTTCACTAATCGATTTTATTCTGGAAACAGGAATTATTTTCTTCGAAAATTTTTCTGACGGAATGTGTTCCATCATTTCTTTATTCTTGGCATTATAACCGTGTGAAATTATGTAACTTCCCAATGTTAATTCAATAAATTCAGATTTCATTTTTTATATTTTTATAATCGTCATTGCGAAAGTATTGAAGCAATCACAATAATTTTGAAAGATTACTTCGTCGTGCCCTCCTCGTAATGACCTAATATTTTAATCATCTGCAATCGTAGGATGCAACCATTTTCGAGCTTTTTCATTAGAAATCCCTTTTCTAACAGCAAAATCAATAACTTGATCTTCAGTGATTTTTCCTAAACCAAAATACTTTGCTTCTTGATTTGCAAAATAATAACCCGAAACAGCCGCCGCAGGCCACATAGCCATACTCTCGGTAAGGGTTACACCAATTCTATTTTCAACATCAAGTAAACTCCAAATAGTTTCCTTTTCTAAGTGATCCGGACATGCGGGATACCCTGGAGCCGGACGAATACCTTTATAACTTTCTTTAATTAAATCCTCATTTGAAAGGGTTTCATCTGCAGCATACCCCCAATGTTTGGTTCGTACTTGTTTGTGTAAATATTCGGCAAACGCTTCTGCAAATCTATCGGCAATGGCCTGCGCCATAATACCACTGTAATCGTCCTCTTTTTCTCTAAAGGAAGTTGCCAATTCCTGAGCTCCAAAAATAGCCACGCAAAACGCTCCCATATAATCTGTCACTCCGGTTTCTTTAGGAGCAATAAAATCTGCTAACGCTATATTAGGAATACCATCTCTTTTACTTAATTGCTGACGCAAGGTCCTAAATACCGTGATTTCTTTTCCTTTTTTCTGAATGGAAATATCATCATCATGAACCGTATTGGCTTCAAATAGTCCAAAAATAGCTTTTGGTTTTAATAATTGCTTTGCAATTATTTCACTAATCATGGTTTGCGCTTCATTAAACATAGTGGTAGCTTGTTCACCAACAACCTTATCGGTTAAAATGTCTGGATACTTGCCATGTAAGTCCCAACTTCTAAAAAACGGACTCCAATCAATAAAGGGTACTAATTCTTTTAGACTTAATTGTTCTAAAACTTGAATTCCCAATTCTTTTGGTTTTATAATCTTAGAGGTATTCCAATCAATATTATATTTTCTTTTTCTGGCTTCAAGGATAGAAATATAATCTTTTGTTTTTCCTCGCTTTAAAAATTTCTCCCGAAACTCATTATAATCTTTTTTCATGGCCGTGACGTAGGTTTTGGTTGTTTTTTTATTTAACAAATCACCAACAACCGTCACTGCTCTTGAGGCATCATTCACATGAACTACTGCATGCTTATATTGTGTATCTATTTTAACCGCTGTATGTGCTTTTGAAGTTGTAGCACCTCCAATAAGCAATGGAACTGTAAAATTTTGCCGCTCCATTTCTTTTGCCAAATACACCATTTCATCAAGCGAAGGTGTAATTAAACCAGATAAACCAATCACATCAACATTTTGTTCTTTAGCCGTAGCAATAATTTTTTCAGGGGGCACCATAACACCTAAATCAACTATTTCATAATTATTGCAAGCCAGTACTACACTTACAATATTTTTACCAATATCATGCACATCTCCTTTTACAGTTGCCATCAAAACTTTCCCAATGGGTTCTAGCCCCCCAACCCCCAATGGGGGAGCAAGCAATGCTTCTTTTATTTCTTCTATAACTGCGTCAAGATTTAATAACACTTCTTTATTTGTGAATCTAATAACACGGTACCCTTCACCTTCAAGCCATTTTGTGCGAGCTTCATCAGAAGTTTTATTTTCAGGCAATTGATGAATCAATCCATCTACTTCAATAATCAAATTAGTTTTTAAGCATATAAAATCTGCAATATAATCACCTATAATATGTTGTCTTCTAAACTTACATCCATCCAATTTTTTTCCACTCAAAATCTGCCAAAGTAATCTTTCAGCTTCATTAGGTTGGTCTCTCATTGTTTTGGCAAATTCCTTTAACAATCCATATAAAATTGGATCAGCAGTTTGCCAGTACAAAGTCCCCTTTGGGGATTTAGGGGCTATTTTCGCTTCTTCAATAAACGGATTTAAATAGCCAACTGCTTTTTTCATGACGCGCGCTGATTTCACAACCTGAGGCAAGAACATTTTTCCTGCACCAAATAAATCGCCAACCACATTCATTCCAATCATTAAATGTCCTTCAATGACATCAATCGGCTTTTCAGCTTGTTGTCTTGCAGCTTCCACATCTTCAATGATAAAGGCATCAATGCCTTTTACCAAAGCATGTGTAATACGATCCTGAATCGGGTTTTCTCGCCATGATAAATCCAATCCTTTTTCAACTTTAGACCCTTTAACGGTTTCAGCAAAGTCCAATAATCGTTCGGTGGCGTCATCTCTTCTATTTAAAATAACATCTTCAACACGTTCCAATAAATCCTTAGGAATGTCATCATAAACCTCTAAAAGTGCCGGATTTACAATTCCCATATTCATGCCCGCTTGAATGGCGTGATATAAAAACACGGAGTGCATGGCTTCACGAACACCATCATTTCCCCTAAATGAAAATGACACATTACTAACACCACCACTCACACTTACATTGGGCAAATTTTGACGTACCCAGCGTGTGGCTTCAATAAAATCGATGGCATTTCTTTTATGCTCATCCATTCCCGTGGCCACCGGAAATATATTTAAATCGAAAATTATATCTTCTGAAGGAAAGTGGACAATGTCCACCAATATTTTATAAGAACGTTTAGCAATCTCTATTCTTCTATCATAATTATCCGCTTGACCAACCTCGTCAAATGCCATGACAATCACTGCAGCTCCGTAACGTTTAATTTGTTTAGCCTCCCATATAAATTTTTCTTCACCTTCTTTTAATGAAATGGAATTCACAACGCATTTACCTTGTACTACTTTTAAACCTGCTTCAATAATCTCCCATTTAGAACTATCAATCATGATGGGTACTCTGCAAATATCAGGTTCAGCAGCAATTAAATTTAAAAATCGAACCATGGATTCCTTTCCATCAATAAGACCATCGTCCATATTAATGTCAATTATTTGTGCCCCACCATCTACCTGATGACGTGCAATATCCAATGCTTCATCAAATTTCTCGTCTTTAATCAATCTTAAAAACTTACGAGAACCAGCTACGTTAGTACGTTCACCAACATTAATAAAATTGCTGTTTTTATTTAGAATTAATGGTTCTAATCCTGATAAGTGCAAGTATTTTTGCCCCACTCCAACCTCTCCCCAAAGGGAAGAGGCTTTTTTATTTGGATTACCTTCTACTTTATTTTTCATTATTTATAATGCTCTACTATTGGAAATGGTTCATAATAATGGTGCAATAACGCCTTCCAGACTTGATATTCTTTTGATTTTCTAAACCCTATTTCATGGTCTTCAATCGTTTCCCAATTCACTAATAAAATGTACTTATCTTCTTGCTCAATACATTTCTTTAATTCATGAGAAATATATCCTTTCATGGAAGCTATTATCTTTTGTGCTTTATGAAAACTTTTTTCAAAATCTTTTGAAAGCCCTGTTTTTATATGTAAGGTTGCTACTTCAAGAATCATAATTAAACGGTCTCTAATATTTTTCTAGGTTTGTATTTAGCCGCTATTTCAGCAATCACTTTTATATGTTCTGGGGTGGTGCCGCAACAGCCTCCAATAATATTGATTAAATCTTTTTTTAAATATTCTTCAATCTGTTCACCCATTTCTTCAGGAGATTCGTCATACTCTCCAAAAGCATTTGGCAATCCGGCATTAGGGTGTGCTGAAATAGCAAAGTCCGTTTTATTGGCAATGGCTTCTAAGTGTGGCTGCAATAAATTAGCTCCCAGAGCACAATTAAATCCTACCGATAATAATGGAATATGTGATACTGAAATTAAAAATGCCTCAGCTGTTTGCCCTGATAAAGTTCTTCCAGAAGCATCTGTAATTGTTCCGCTCAACATAATTGGAATATCTATACCTCTTTCATCTTTCACCTCTTCAATTGCAAATAAAGCTGCTTTGGCATTCAAGGTATCAAACACGGTTTCTACCAATAAAATATCAACGCCTCCATCAATCAATGCTTCTACTTGTAGTTTGTAAGCAATTCGTAATTCATCAAAAGAAACGGCTCTATATCCGGGGTCATTTACATCTGGCGACATGCTTGCTGTTTTGTTTGTGGGTCCAATGGAGCCTGCTACAAAACGAGGTTTATGAGGTTCCTTTAAGGTAAATGCATCAGCAACTTCTCTGGCTATTTTAGCCGATTGAAAATTCAATTCATACACCAAATCTTCCAGGTGATAATCTGCCATGGCAATGGTAGTCCCTGAAAACGTATTGGTTTCAACAATATCAGCACCTGCTTCAAAATATTTTGCATGCACATCTTTTATGGCTTGAGGTTGTGTAATGGAAAGAAGGTCATTATTTCCTTGCAACGGTGACGGATAATCTTTAAAACGTTCGCCTCTAAAATCTTCTTCAGTAAATTTATAGCGTTGAAGCATCGTACCCATGGCACCATCAAGTATTAAAATACGGTCTTGTAAAGCTTGTTTTATGTTTGACATTTTGATATTCTTTATATCAATATATCATCAAGAAAAGTAAAAAACACTTTTCGTTATCTTTCCAACATTCCATTAGAATATTAGTAGAACGTAGCACCTTCTTTAAAAGAATAAAGGGTTGCCAAGGCTTCACAGGTTCTATTCCCTCTGCCTTTCTTGATAACTATATTAATACGTTAATGAACTAGCGAACAAAAATACTAACAATATTTTTTTTATTCGCATTAAATTGATAAAAATTGTATGCTTTTATTCGAATAAGTTTGACGACAAATAACGGTCTCCTCTATCGCAAATAATAGCCACTATAACACCTTTATCCATAGATTCTGCAATTTTTAATGCACTATGAACACATCCACCACTGCTCATTCCTGCAAAAATGCCTGCTTCTTTCGCCAATCGTTGTGTCATGGTTTTAGCATCTTGTTCACTCAATTCAATGACGAGATCTACTTTTGACCGGTCAAAAAATTTGGGAATATAATCTGGAGACCATTTTCTGATACCTGGTATTTTAGCTCCATCTTCCGGTTGTGCACCAACAATCGTGATATTTTTGTTTTTCCCCTTCAAATAAGTCGAAACTCCCATAATGGTTCCGGTCGTTCCCATAGCCGAAACAAAATGTGTGATTTCACCATTGGTATCTCTCCAAATCTCAGGCCCTGTTGTTTTATAATGAGCCTTCCAGTTATCATCATTTTCAAATTGATTGAGCAAGGTATATCCTTTTTCATCACGCAGTTGAAAGGCTAAATCCCTTGACCCTTCAATACCAATTTCAGCTGGTGTTAAAATAACCTCAGCACCATATGCACGCATGGTTTTTACACGTTCTTCAGTTGAGTTTTCTGGCATAATTAAAACCATATTCAAACCAAAAAGATTTGCAATAAATGCTAATGCAATTCCCGTATTTCCACTGGTTGCTTCAACCAAATAACCACCTTTTTTTATATCGCCTCTTTTTATGGCTTCATTAATCATATTAAAAGCAGCACGGTCTTTAACACTTCCTCCAGGGTTATTCCCTTCTAATTTTAAATAGAGCTTGACCCCTTTTTTTGAAACCAGATGAGAGGCTTCAACAAGCGGCGTGTTTCCTATTTGATTTAAGATTCCTTTAATGGATGCCATTGTTTTTTGGTCTGATTTTAATTTCTGTTTGATAGGTGACTAATGAATTTTCAGGAACTGATTGTGTAATCCAAACATTGGCACCAATGGTGCTATTTGCACCTATGACTATATCGCCACCTAAAATAGTAGCATTTGCATAAATGGTCACATTTTCTTCAATAGTTGGATGACGTTTGGAAGACTGCATGCTCTTTTTCACCTGAAGACCTCCTAAGGTAACCCCTTGAAATATTTTCACATTATTTTTTATAATAGAAGTTTCACCAATGACAATTCCGGTCCCGTGGTCAACAAAAAAAGACTCCCCAATAGTTGCTCCCGGATGAATGTCAATACCTGTAACGCCATGCACATATTCGCTCATCATTCTTGGCATAATCGGAACTTTTAAAAGATATAATTGATGACTTAATCTGTAAATTGAAATGGCATAAAACCCTGGATAGGCTAAATAAACTTCCTCAATACAGGTTGAAGCCGGATCATTTTTTAAAAACGACACAGCGTCTAAATTTAATTTTTCCCTAATAGTTAAAAACTGATCTTGAAATTCATTCCAAATTCGTTCTCCTTCTTTTATATCTAATTTTGAAGTAATTTCCAAAAAAGTCTTTTTTAAGAAAACCGTTTCTTCAAATTGTTCATCAAACAAGTTATAAAACAATCGTTTGGTAAATGTTTTTATAACTTCCTTTAAACGTATATTATAATTTATCATGGTTAAGTAGCACTAATAACGTCGCAAAATTACACAATTAATAATTTTTATGGTATAGATTGTATAACTGCTTTTGGAGCTTCTTTGCGTGTTCCGTCAAAACCGTCTACCCCACTTACGGTGGTATACTTTAACACATGTTTTTTACCCGGATTTATAATTCTATAAGCCGCTTGACACATTAGGGTTGCTTCATGAAACCCGCAAAGAATCAATTTTAATTTTTCAGGATAGATATTCACATCGCCTATGGCAAAAATGCCCGGAATATTGGTTTGATAATTTAATGTATGATCAACTTTAATAGCATTTTTTTCTATTTCTAACCCCCAATCACCTATGGGACCTAATTTTGGAGACAATCCAAATAACGGAATAAAATGATCTGTTTCCAGTTCTATTTTTTCATGCCCCTTAGTAACTGTTACACGCTCTAATCTTTTATGACCATGAAGGGCGGTTACTTCTGATGGTGTCATTACATTAATCTTTCCTAAAAGTTTTAATTCACCTACTTTTTCTACTGAATCTAAAGCACCCCTGAATTCATTTCTTCTGTGAATAAGCGTTACTTCTGAAGCTATATCAGCTAAAAAGATACTCCAATCTAAAGCAGAATCTCCTCCACCTGAAATAATCACTTTTTTATTTCTATAAACTTCAGGGTCTTTGATAAAGTATTCAACCCCTTTTTCTTCAAAATAAGCTATATTTTCAATTATTGGTTTTCTAGGCTCAAAAGAACCCAGTCCTCCAGCAATAGCAACTACAGGCGTATGGTGTTTTGTGCCTTTATTAGTGGTTACAATAAAAGTTCCATCAGATAATTTTTCAATAGTTTCAGCACGCTCACCCAGTGTAAAACCTGGTTTAAATTGCTTGCCTTGCTCTAAAAGATTTTTTGTTAATTCACCCGCCAATATTTCTGGAAAACCGGGAATATCATAAATAGGTTTTTTAGGGTATATCTCTGAACATTGACCGCCTGGTTGTGGTAACGCGTCAATTAAATGACACTTCAGCTTTAATAAACCCGCCTCAAATACCGTGAATAAACCCGTTGGTCCTGCACCAATAATTAATATATCTGTTTTAATCATTCTATTTCTTTTTTTCAATTAATCCTTTAGTGAATTCATTTAGCGCTTCCACCTTTTGCTCAAAATCCCCCTTAATTGTTTTCCTGTACTCATTTAAATTTCTAACCAAATCATCCACATTTTCCGGGATAACATCTTCAAAAAACTGACGCAACCTTTTAGCCGTTGTTGGTGATTGTCCGTTAGTCGAAATAGCCACTTTCACATTACCTTTTGTGACGATTCCACCCATATAAAAATCGCAATACGATGGATTATCTGCTACATTTACTAAAATGCTTCTTTTTCTACAATGATTATATACTTTAACGTTGACTTTAGGAACATCAGTTGTTGCAATTACAATATTATTATTATTTAAAAATCGCTTGCTATATCTTCTTTTTATTAAGGTTACATCTCCTTTTTTTGCCAATACTAAAGTGCCTTCCCTAAACATGGGTGACACTATAGTTACGTGGGCATCTGGACTTGATTTTAATATAAAAGATAATTTTTCCTCCGCCACATTTCCGCCTCCAACAATAAGCACATTAAGGTTGTTCAGTTTTAAAAAAATCGGGTATAAATTATTTCTTTCCATTAACTATATAGCAGTTGATTGGTCTTTCAGCCCATTAATAACTGAGGACAACACTACCCTTTTATTTACAACCTCCCCAATAATAATAATTGCTGGATTTGCTAATTGTTTTTCTTTAACTATTTTACAAATTGTGCTAATGGTTCCATAACCCGCTTTTTCGTGTTCAGTGGTACCATTTTGAATGATTGCAATTGGTACATCCAGTTTGTTTTGAGATTTAAAAACCTCAACAATCTCAGCCAATTTACTCATTCCCATTAATATCACAACAGTTGCTGTTGATTGGGCTGCTAACATAACGTCACCAGATAATTGATGTAATTTAGTAGTGCCTGTAATGACCCAAAAACTTTCTGAGGCCCCTCGTTTTGTTAATGGAATTCCTTGATATGCCGGCACTGCGAGGGCCGATGAAATTCCTGGAACAACGTATGTTTCAATACCAAATGGTTTTACATAATCAATCTCTTCTGCGCCCCTACCAAAAACAAAGGGATCACCACCTTTTAACCTTACAACATGACCATGACTTTTTGCTCTGTTAACTATAAGTTCATTTATTTGTTCTTGTTGATATACATAACAACCTTTACGTTTGCCTACAAAAATAATTTCAGTATTTGGCGAGGCATATTCTAATAATTCCTCATTGATGAGTGCATCGTACAAAATGACATCAGCAGAAGCAATGGCTTTTATTGCTTTAAGGGTAATTAAATCTGGATCACCTGGTCCTGCACCTACAACCGTTAATTTTGGAATTTTATTAGTTGTTTCCATTATATAATTAGGCTTTTATACGGCTCTGTTTTAAACCCTGTTAGTTTCGATTTCTCTTGCTCTAAATGCTTTTATTTTATCTAAAAACTGATTAGCATTTTCAATATATTTTGAGGCAAATTCTTGAGTTGGTGCATATGCTCTGATTTGATAAATTATTTCAGAAAATGAAGTCCCTAAATCAAGCTTTCCACATGAAACAAATGTTTCATCAAACTGACTTATGATACCTGCCTGCGTATTGGTACTAATGTTTTCTGCAAGTAATAACGCTTTTGCTGAATTTACCATTGAACTATAGGCATGATATATAGCACTTGAGTATACCTTATCTTCAAAGGCTATTTTTGCATCGTCAATTTTTTCTTCGCTTTCTAAAAACAAAGTCGAAATTAAATCAATCATAACACCTGCACATTCACCAACACCTATAGCTTTTTCATATTTTATATCGGTTCCCCAATCAATAAAATCTTCTTGAGTTAAATTAGTTACATCTTGAAGATTATTTAAAAGGTCATAATAATAACGTTCGCCAGTTATTTTATAATACTCAACAAATGTTTTGCCTAGTGCATTAGCTTCAAAATCATTTAAGATGGTTCGTAACGCATCAGGACCTCTTCTGCTCGGAATTTTTACCACTTTATCAGCAAAAAGCCCGTTGCCATTACCTAAATTGCCACCGCCTAATAACACTTGCAATGCCGGAGCTACTAATTTATCCGGAGTACGAACTGACATACCTTGAAATCCTATATTAGCCATAGTGTGTTGCCCACACGCATTCATGCATCCACTTATTTTTATAACTAAATCATTATTATTTAGATATTGAGGATATTCAGTTTTTATAACACGCTCCAATTCTGCTGCTATGCCGGTACTACTTGCAATCCCTAAATTACACGTATCCGTTCCCGGGCAAGCTGTAATGTCAACTGCCTTATTATATCCGGCCTCAGCAAAACCAAGTTTATCTAATTCAACATAAAAAAATGAAACTAAGTCTTCCCTAACAAATGGAATTAAAATATTTTGGCGAAGTGTTAAGCGAATTTCACCTGCAGCGTACTTTTCAACTAAATTGGCTAATAATCTTGCTTTATCAGTATAAAAATCGCCTAATAGCACTTTAATACCAATAGCTACATAACCCGCTTGTTTTTGAGGAATAATATTGCCTAACATCCAAGTTTCAAAGGCTTTTTTGTCTTTTATATTAACTTTTAAAGGTTTAATGGATACAGGTTTTGAGGGCTCATAGGATTCAAAATCAATAGGAACAGATTTAAATTCGATGGCATTTTGCTCTGATTCAACCAACTCTTTAAAAGCCTCTAAACCAATATCTTTGATTAAGAATTTAATTCTGGCTTTAGCTCTACTTCTTCTTTCACCATAACGATCAAAAATTCTTAAAACACCTTCCATAACCGGAATAATTTTGTCGGAAGGTAAAAAACCATATAATTCATCTGCATGACGTGGTTGAGAACCCAATCCACCACCAAGCATTACTTTAAAACCTCGAACGCCTTTTTCAATTTTCGCAATAAATCCTAAATCGTGCATGTATGAAAGCCCGGTATCTTCATCAGATGACGAGAATGATACTTTAAACTTTCTACCCATTTCCTGACAAATTGGGTTTCTTAAAAAGAAACGAAATAATGCGTCTGCATATGGTGACACGTCAAAAGGCTCATTGACATCTATACCTGCCGTTTCAGAAGCTGTTACATTTCTCACCGTATTACCACAAGCTTCTCTAAGAGTCACATCATCCTTTTCCAAATCTGCCCAAAGTTGTGGTGATTTGTTTAAATCAACATAATGAATTTGTATATCTTGGCGGGTTGTAATATGCAAACGACCCCGAGAATATTCATCAGAAACATCCGCAATTCTTCGTAATTGATTTGTAAGTACTTTTCCATAAGGTAATTTGATACGAACCATTTGAACACCTTCTTGGCGCTGACCATAAACACCTCGTGCTAACCGTAGACTTCTAAATTTTTCTTCGTCGATATTACCTGTATTGAACAGCTCAATTTTTTTGGCTAATTCAATGATATCCCTTTCGACAATAGGATTTTCTATTTCCGTTCTAAAACTTTGCATTCCCGTACCTGACCTTTCCCTTTAAAAAGAGAAAGAATTTTTTAGTTATTTATTATTGAATAAACCCTGCTCCAACAGTGTTATTATCTTGTGTATCTATTAAAATAAAAGATCCATTTGTTCTGTGATTTTTAAACTGATCATAAAAAATTGGCTTGTTTAATTTAAACGTTACTTGTGCGATATCATTCACATTTAATCCGGTCACATCAGTTTCAATTCCAGAATAATCTGGATTTATTTTATGATGAATTTTATCAACTTTTGCCAATACCTTATTAATGCCATGCTGAACAATATATTTACCACCAGTTGTTAATTGGTTAGCATCCATCCAACAAATATTGGCTGTGAATTGTTTGTCAATCGTTGGCAAATCGCCATCTTTCACAATCATATCGCCTCTACTTACATTAATATCATTTTCCAAAGTAATAGTTACTGAGGAGCGTCTAGAAGCTGTTTGATACTTTTGATCATAGAAAAAAATGTCCTTTATTTTAGATTTAGTTTGTGAAGGCAATACGACAACGTCATCGCCCACGCTTAATTCACCTCCGTAGACTTTTCCTGCATAACCTCTAAAATCATGAAACTCTTCCGTTTTAGGACGAATAACAAATTGTACCGGAAATCTTGGCGTACCCACATTAAAAATATCTTTTTTATCCAATGCTTCTAAATGTTCTAATAAACTTTGTCCTTGATACCAAGGCATGTTTTTAGATCTGTTCACTACATTGTCACCCTTTAAAGCACTCACCGGAATGAACGTTATTTTTTGATCTTGATAATCTCTCTTGCTCATCAATTCAGAAAAATCTGCTTTAATTTTATTATAAACATCTTCTGAATAATCTACCAAATCCATTTTATTAATGGTCACAACAATATCTTTAATACGAAGCAAATTATTGATAAAAAAATGACGATTGGTTTGCTCAATCACCCCTTTTCTTGCATCAATTAATATCACAGATGCTTGTGATGTTGATGCCCCAGTTACCATGTTTCTTGTATATTCTACATGACCTGGTGTATCTGCAATGATGTAACTTTTTTTAGCCGTTGAAAAATAAATATGCGCAACATCAATGGTGATGCCTTGTTCTCTTTCAGCCACTAATCCATCCGTTGCTAATGAAAAATCAAGATAGTCATAGCCCTTTTGTTTACTGGTTTTTTCAATAGCTTCTAACTTATCTGTGGTTAATGATTTTGTGTCATAAAGTATTCTACCTATTAAGGTACTTTTTCCATCATCTACACTTCCTGCTGTTGCAATTTTTAATACTTCCATCTTTATTGCTGTTGGCCATTAGCTTTTAGCTATTAGCTATCCGCTTCTGGTAATTTTATAATTTAATTTTAAACATATGCTAAAGGCTAAAAGCCAATAGCGAAAATTTGCTAAAGAAAATTTTCTAAAAATACCCCTGTTGCTTACGTTTTTCCATGGCTGCTTCTGAACGTTTATCATCTATTCGTGCCCCACGTTCTGAAATGGTAGAATCTCTAATTTCCTGTACCACCGTTGCAATATCTGATGCTTCGGAGAATACCGCTGCCGTACAACTCATATCTCCAACAGTCCTGAATCTAACAACGCGTTCTAAAACTTCTTCGTCTTCTTCTTGATATACATAATCTGAATGTGACCAAATAAGACCATCTCTTAAAAAAACCTTTCTTGTGTGTGCAAAATATATAGAAGGAATCTCAATTTCTTCTTGTTCAATATATGACCAAACATCCAATTCTGTCCAGTTTGAAATTGGAAAAACTCGAACGTTTTGTCCTAAATCAATTTGACCATTTAACATATCAAATAATTCGGGACGTTGGTTTTTTTCATCCCATTGCCCAAAATCATCTCGAACTGAAAAAATACGCTCTTTAGCTCTCGCTTTTTCTTCATCACGACGGGCGCCACCAATACAGGCATCAAACTTAAACTCTTCAATAGCATCTAGAAGGGTAGTCGTTTGAAGTTGATTTCTGCTTGAATATTTTCCGGATTCTTCTTTTACCTTTCCTTGATCAATAGAATCTTGTACGTTTCTAATAATTAATTCCAATCCTAATTCTTCCACCAATCTATCTCTAAATTCAATAGTCTCAGGGAAATTATGGCCCGTATCAATATGCATTAATGGAAACGGAATTTTTGCAGGATAAAATGCTTTTACAGCTAATCTTACCAAGGTGATAGAATCTTTTCCTCCAGAAAATAACAACACAGGGTTTTCAAATTGTGCCGCTACTTCTCTCATAATATAAATGGCCTCATTTTCAAGCGAATTTATATGTGACGTATCTTTCTTCATAATTTAGCCCCCTAGCCCCCAAAGGGGGAACTCTTACTCGGGCGTGTTAAGAGTTTTGTTATTATTGTTTTTTATTTTAAAATTGCTTACTTCCAACTTATGATTGATGACTGCATACTTTTTTAAGCATGTAAACCACACTCTCTGTTTTCTAATGCTTTGGTTGGGTCAAAATACTTAAACTCATTAGGTAAGGTATGTTCCTCTAAATACACATCCAAATCTGCATCAGACCAATAATAAAAAGGACTTACTTTTAAAACACCATCTTTACTAACGCTAAAAATACCAATGCTATTTCTAAAGGCCGTTTGCCCTTGTCGTAAATTAGTGAACCACACTTTTGGTTTGTGAAATTCCATAGCACGTTTAAATGGTTCTAACTTTACTTGCTCTGAAAATAAAGCATGTTCTGGAGCATCAACACTTGGAATTCCCATAACCACATCTCTATGTGCAGCCGTTTGCTTTGGAACATATAGAAACACATTCAATTTTAAACCTTCAATCACTTTATTGGCGTGTCTATAGGTTTGTGGTGTGTTATAACCTGTATCACACCAAACCACAGGAATATTTGGTTTTACTGCATTCACAGCATACAAAATGGCTGCTTCATAGGGTCTGAAATTAGTTGTCACCACTGCATCACCGCTAAGCTCAAATGCTTTTTTAATAATTTCAGATGGTTTTGCTTCTTTAAATTGACTATTAAGCTTATTTATTTCTTCTTGTTTAATCATCATGCTTTCTTTTATCTACCCCATTTTATGGAATTCCAAAAACGCTCATGAAAAAAGTATAAAACCATTTTTGTTACGAGCTCTACTGAACCAATTGAAAAAGCTAAACTTAATTCTCCTGTAATTAACCAAGAAATTAAAATGGTATCTAAAGTTCCTATAATTCTCCAACTAACTGATTTAGCAACACTTCTTAAAGGCTTATCAGTTGCTGAATCAATTTTATAGGAAGATTTCTCCTTGTCTCCAACGTTTGTTAATATTTGTCCAATCATTTTTAATCGTATTATATTATTCCTATCGATTTAATAGGAATTACAAAAGTAGAGCTTTTTATTACTTTTCAAAAAGAATTAATAACTTTTTGGAATAATGAAATATTTATAAACTTACAGTCTTAAAAGTTCAGAAATAAGGGAGGTTCTTTGAGAAATTCTCACCTAGTCAGTACATGACAGGTCTTCTAAAGTGTTATTTCTTAAAACCTGAAGTGTATTATCTCTAACCTGAATCATCAACTTATTGACACTACATTTTTGCTCATCAGGGCAATCATCACACTTTTCATAAAAATTCAAACTTACGCATGGCACCATCGCTATAGGACCTTCTAAAACCCGCATCACATCAGCCATAATAATTTCTGAAGGAAGTTTTCTTAAATAGTAGCCACCATGCTTGCCTTTTTTAGAACCTAAAAAACCTGCTTTTCTTAAGGACAGTAAAATACTTTCTAAAAATTTTTGGGGAATTTGTTCACTTTTAGCAATTTCACCAACCTGAACCGGCAAATCACCTTTGTTTCTGGCAATATAACAAAGCGCTTTTAAACCGTATTTTGTTTTCTTTGATAGCATGGTGCAAAGATACTTAATTTAAAGCTTGCTTCAAATCTTGAATAATATCATCAACATGATAACTTCTAAATATACAAGTTACTGTACTTTAATTTTATCCGTTTTTTTTAGGTTTGATAATACTTCTGTATAAATACCATCTGAAATACCAACTTCAATTTCAACTTCTTCAATTGCATCATCTTGAACTATTAATTCTACATACGCATTCCTATTTCTATAAATAATATTTTTCTCTTTGATGCTCAGAGCATTCTCTTTTTGTTGCAAAGTAAATTCAGCTAAACCAGTATAGCCTGGTTTAAGATTAAAAACGCTAACTAATACCTTCGCGCTTGCTAAATAATAAAAGTTATTATCATTTTTAATTAGTGGTTTTAATTCTTGGATTTTTGCATTTACCAATTTGTTATGTAATGCTTTGATTGCAATACTACAAGTATCTCCAATTTTCACATCAGAAATGTCTGTCTCAGTTATTTCAAACTCATAAATAAAACTACTTGTATTGACTATTGTAGCTATTGTATTTCCATTATTAAATGTGTTTCTTTCTGTAACATTTTCACCTTTTTTAACGAGTACATTTAAAACCTCTCCGCTAATGGTAGCCTTTACAATATTTCGTGACTCATCTACATTTTTAGAAAACCCGCTTTTAGCAATATTATAGTTGTTTTGAGCATTAGAATACTCAATTTTCGCAAAATTTAATTCTAAATCTGTTCTTTCCAATTCACCTCTTGCAATTACATTTTTAT